>VOFG01000538.1_pt1 | contig 190000 bp, 206 predicted proteins | sample 5384171 | NCBI WGS metagenome assembly VOFG01 (sample SAMN12384726, study PRJNA508395) | human gut metagenome | isolation source: healthy gut F | host: Homo sapiens | reverse complement strand
CGCCGTTTTTCAGAAAAGGCGACTTCGCCGGTGCTCGATGTGGAACCTTCGGCGGCGCAGATAAAGAAGATGGGCGGACCCGAAGCCATGTTCGCGGCAGTGCGTGCGTGGCTCCGTGTGGTGGAAGGCAGGGTGGGAGTGAAGCCCGTGCTATATGTCAGCCAGACCTTCGTGAACCGCTATCTGCCTCTCGCCCCCGACCTGAGAAGCGCGACTACAACGTGTGGATAGCACGCTACGGCGAGTACAAACCCGATGTGCACCTCGTGTTCTGGCAACTCTGTCCCGACGGGCGCGTGAGCGAATACGCCCCAAAGTGGACATAAACGTGTTCAATGGCTACCGCAGCGAGTTCGACGACTTCTGCAAGAACCAGTGCATAAGGTGATATGATAGGACTTCCGCATTCTCTACTTTGCGAAAGTTGGGTAAATAACATTATTTCAGTAAAATAAATGTCCGATTATTTTGTTATATCAACGTTAATTGTGTAAATTTGCGGATTGAAACATAATATTTAAAAGGAAATCGCATTTATATGAAAAAATCTTCTTCTTGTTGTCGATGTTCTTTTTGCCTTCGGAGTAAGCACACGAGGCTGTGCCCGTGCGTCCAGGCATAAAGAAATATTGACACTGGCTGACGGCACTGCCGTGGCAGCAGAGCTTAAAGGCGACGAATACATGGCATGGTGGGAAACAGCCGACGGCCGTAAGTTCGTGCAGAGCGAATCTAATGAAAAGACCTTCGTGGCAGCAGACATTAACGCAATGAGAGCACAGAGCGCAGAACGCCGTGCTATCGTGGACGACGCGCGTGCAAAACGCATGGCGAGTGCGCGTACGCCCAAGAAGCGTACTCTCGGAGGCGACCACATCACTTATACGGGAAAGAAAAAGGGTATCATCATCCTTGCAAACTTCACCGACTCCAAGTTTGATGAGAAGCACGACAACCAGTATTATGTCAATGTAGCGAACACACCCGATTCACTTCTGACGAAGGCTATGTGGGCAGTGTGCGCGACTACTTCTACGCGCAGAGCAACGGTACATTTCGAACTCGACTTCGATGTTATCGGTCCGATAGAGCTTTCACACGGCTATGCGTGGTACGCAGCAAGGACGATACCTCAACACGCGCCATTCGTGTAGGAAAGATGATCAAAGGAAGCTGTTGAGGCTGCCGACAAGGCAGGTGCCGACTGGGAAAGCTACGACTGGGACGGCGACGGCGAGTGCGACCAGGTGTTCGTGCTTTATGCCGGACTCGGACAGGCTTCGGGTGGCGACGCCAACACTATCTGGCCGCACGAGTTCAAGATGAGCGCATGCCCGGAACTTAACAGAACTCCGGTGACAACAAAGTGCGGCATCGTCGTAGATACATACGCTTGCAGTAACGAGAACCAGCCGGTAATGAAGAACGGACAGTTCATAAACGAATACCAGCCGGCAGGTTATCGGCACCATCTGCCACGAGTTTTCCCACTGCCTCGGATTCCCCGGACATACGACACCAGCAAACTGCGTAACTACGCAATGGGTACATGGGATCCGATGTCAAGCGGCTCATACAACGGCAACGGTATGATTCCTGCCAACTACTCCGCCTGGGAGCGCATCTACGCAGGATGGGTAGAACCAATCGTGCTCGACAAGGCAGCGACAGTTAAGGCAATGGTTTTCGTCGTCACAGTACGGCCGTCCGTTCATCATCTACCAACGACGGCCATCGACGAGTACTATCTCCTTGAGAACCGCCAGAAGGACGGATGGGACGCAGGCCTCTACGGTACCGGTCTTCATCCACCATGTGGACTATGACAAGGAAGTATGGGCACGCAACATCGTGAACTATTATGCCGACCACCAGCGTTGCACAATCTTCCACGCTGACAATGAGACTGATACTACATACACATCAAGCGTTGTGAACGACCCAGTATCCATACAAGGTGGGCAACCGCTTCTTCAACGACAAACTCACCGACGACAGCGGGGAGCCGGCAGCAGAACTCTACAACAACAATACCGACGGAAGAAAGTTCATGGGCAAGCCCATCACCTCTATCCGCAACAAAGACGACGGCAATGTCTCGTTCGCGTTCATGGGTGGTAACAAAGAGAATATCATAAGCAACGTCACCAACACCGGTATCGGTCATGTCACAGTGGATGGCGTCGTGAGCACGAAGGCATTTACTCAATCGACGGACGCTATCTCGGCAACAGCCTTGCACCACTCCCGGAAAGGGCATCTATATCGTTGATGGAAAGAAAGTGGTGAAATAGAAAACGACAACTTACTCAACCTCGGCTGAGGACAACAGCACAGGCACAAAGTCGATACCGTAACGCTTGCCCTCCGCCATACAAGCGAAGCAGTGCAGCAGGAAAGCGGCACAGCTTCGCTTTTGTATTATGAGGAGGTTGAAACGGGAGTTGGCAGGAAGTTAATCCGCCTGCGGCGGGATGGAAGGTAACGGACACAATGTTTAAAAAAGTAAAAGAGTAAAAAAGGTAAAAAAGTAAAAGGAGGCTGTTTAAAAGTAAAAGAGTAAAAAAGTAAAAAGGTATTCTTTAAAAGATAGGAGGTCGAGCGTCCCGCTCGACAACACTGCGCAAATCTGCCAATTGTGAATTCTTAATTATGAATTATGAATTGTTGGCAGGTGGTGTTGTCACGCTCGACCTCCTATGCTTGTCAAGCTTCGCCGCAAGTTAAAATATTCCCTTTTCATGCCCCATCTTACTGTTCATACGCCTTATTCAGCATCAGCCGCACGTTCCAGACCCGTCACTCGATGCCACCGGTTGCCTTTGATACGGGCTGTTCGATATTGATTCATCGGTTTTTGGATCTTTATTCCAATTTTATCATTTAGGCTTTTTGTGGTTTATTAACTACGACTCCGACTGTGTGCGCACAACAATTGCCTTAATTCTCAATTTCGCCATTTAATGTTTTTTAGCTTGCACGATATGGCTTTTCTTCTTTGAAAATCGAAATTGTAAGTGTGGCGACGATAAATTTATGTTATAAAAACCGTATAAAAAACTTTGCAATTTATTACATACAGGCAACTTGCTTGATGTGGTACTGTTAAAAAACCTTTAATTGCCAACCTATTTGATGGTAATATTTGCAAAAGAAGTGGAAATAAATTAACTTTGCAATTCGGTATATAACATTTAAATAAATGCTACTATCAGGTTACAAGATGAAAAACCATCAGAGAAATAGAAATCGCGTAAATTAATTTGTGGCTCTCCGCTTATTGACGGTATCGAGAAAACAAAAGCAATCAGTTCACGGCGGATAAGGCCAAAAAATGACTCAAGGCATTGGTGAGCACCATATATAATATATAATGTGTCCTCGGATGCGCAAGACAGGTCGAAATATAATTTAAATTCACAATTTTATAATCAAATCAAGAGAGAGATTTTATGAAAGAAAGACTGACAATGATTCTTGCCTGCCTTTTCCTAAGTATAGGAATGGCGTTGGCACAGGCGCGTGTCACGGGTGTCGTCACATCGAGTGAGGACGGAGAGCCTGGATCGGCGCTTCCGTGAAAGTCAAAGGGTGCCGCCGTCGGCGCAGTGACCGACATGGACGGTATGTTTACCCTCGAGGTGAAGCCCGGAACAGAGCTACTATTTCTTACCTCGGCATGACTCCGAAGACAGTTAAGGCTGCCAACAACATGCGCGTGGTGCTCGAACCCGACAACAAGACTCTTCAGGGAAGTGGTGGTGACCGGTTACGGTTCTGCCCGTAAACTCGGTACTATCGCAGGTTCTGTGGAGACCGTAAGCAGTGACAAACTCGCTAACCGCCCGGTTGCCAACATCGGTGACGCTCTGCAGGACAGGTTTCTGGTGTACAGGTGTTCACTTCATCTGGTGAGCCTTCTGCTACAACAAGTATGCGTGTGCGTGGTGTGACTTCACTCTACGCAACAACAGAACCTCTGTTCATCCTCGACGGTAGCGAAATTTCACAGAATACGTTCCTCTCCACTCAACCCGAACGATGTGGAAAGTATGACAGTGCTCAAGGACGCATCTGCTACCGCTATCTACGGTTCGCGTGCTGCCAACGGTGTCGTTATCATCACAACAAAGCGTGGTAAGTTCGGCGAAGCTCCTTCTGTAGTCGTTTCAGCACAGTACGGTATCTCACAGCTCGCTAACGACAACACCACAATGATGAACGCCAACGAGTGGCTCGAATTAAGGAGGTTGTCAACCCCGACTTGCAGAACAACAAGAGCTATCTCGCTCGTAAAGACTACTACAAGCGCACTGGTATCAGCACTGACTGGAAGAAGATCCTCTTCGGCGACAGCAAACCGACATATCGAATCATCGACGCTTCTGTACGCGGTGGTACGCAGGAGCGTGAACTAACCTCATTTCTTTCAACTAAGGGGTATCATGGACGACTCCAAGATGCGCCGTGAGACCATCCGCTCTAACGTGGAGATTAACATCAACCCGTGGTTGAAGGTTTCTTCAAACACCAACCTTGCATTTCACTACCGCTGAGACAACAGCATTCGAGACTTTGGTACAGCGTGTACAACAAGACTTTTCGCGGCTCGTATATATCTGCCTACACAGCCTTACTACAAGGTTATCGGTCTTGATACCAAAGACTACGCCAACTCTACATTCGAAGGTTACGGCGAGCGTCTTTACTACTTCGACCAGATGAAGTACTACAACCCCTACTGGTTGTCAGAGGTGCAGCCTGCTGCTAACGACCGTATCCGTATCAACGAGAACCTGTTTGTGAACATCAACCCGATCAAGGGTCTTAACATCCGTTCGCCATCGGTCCGATGCCAACGACTATCGTTCACATGCACGCCAGCTGAACACAATGGACATCGACCCGAACGTGTTCAAGAGTGGTTCTACAAAGCCGCTCAATGTCACGATTCTATCGTTACACTGTGACAAATACCGCTGAGTACAAGTTCAACATCGACAAGAAGCACGATGTGACTGCACTCTTAGGTCAGGAGACAATGACAAGCCACACTGAGGCGTTCAGCGCATCTGTTGCCGGTCTTACAGACAACCGTATGCTCACACTCAATGCCGCTGCTCAGAAATATGTAAATGTTCCTGGCGAATCTGTAAGTGCTGAGGTGCGCAACTCTTGGTTCGCAATGCTTAAATACGGTTACGACGGACGCTACTACATCGACCTCTCTGGTCGTCGCGACGGTTCTTCACTCTTCGCTGCCAACCACCGTTGGGCTACATTCGGCGCTGCCGCTTTCCTCTGGAATGTGACTGGTGAGAAGTTTATGGAGTCCACACAGGATTGGTTGAACGACTTGCAGTTCAAGGTCAGCTACGGTTCTACCGGTAACTCTGGTATCTCGGCTTATCGGGCTCTCGGTCTCGTAGGTAGTGCAGGTGTCTATTACAATACATCTGCCATCGCTCTGAAAAGAGCTGCAAACGACAAACTTACATGGGAGACTGTGAAGACATTCAGCCTCGCACTCTCTGGTAAGCTGTTCAATCGTTATAGCTTCGACTTGGAGTTCTATAACAAGGTTACTTCTAACATGCTCGTGATGGTACCGAAGTCTTACACCACTGGTTTCACTTCTTCTTACGGCAACGTTGCTTCTCTGTTCAACCGTGGTGTTGATTTCACCATCGGCGTTGATATCTTGAAGGGCAAGGACTGGAACTGGAACGTGAAGGTAAACGGTAACTAACTACAACCGCATCACCAAGCTGTTCGAAGGACAAGGATTCTTACGACCTCGGTGCGACACGTCTCGAAAAAGAATCACGCTTTCGGAGAGTTCTACTATGTACGCTGGAGCCATGTTGATCCTCGCGACGGTAGAACGTATGGCTCGACAAGTACGGCAACGAAACAAAGGTCTATTCTGAAGACGACCGTGTGATGATTGGCAAGAACTCTGTGGCTCCTTGGTCGAGGCGGTCTCTCATCTACACTCTCTTGGAAGGGATTGCAGCTCGACGTTCAGTTCACTGGTATGTTCGGACGCTACCTCTTCAACAACGAACGCTTCTTCACAGAGAACCCGACATTCGCTACTTCGAACAACCAGACTGTCAATATGAAGAATATGTGGCAGAAGCCGGGCGACATCACCGACATCGCTGGTGTTAATTCTGAGGTTCACTCAGATACACACTTGCTCGAGAATGCTTCGTTCGTGCGTCTGAAGTTCTTGCAGCTCTCTTACAACTTGCCGCAGAACTGGCTTAGCAAGACTGGTTTCTGAAGAATGCAAAGGTGTATTTCGTAACTCGTAACCTCCTTACATTCACGGGATTCTCTGGCTACGACCCGAAATGGACGGATTCTCTACCATCGGTGACTATCCTAACACACGCCAGTTCTCATTCGGACTCAGTTCACATTCTAAAATTCTTATCTAAAAACGAAATATAGATGAAAAAAGATATATTTAATGCTTGCTTTGGTTGCAGGTGTACTCACATCCTGCGACATGGATAAAGAGCCTTACGGTGTTCTTCCCGACAAAGGCACTTTCCAGGCGCCTTCGAACTTCGTGGAGGCACGCGCCGGACTTTATGTCTCTCTTAAGGGATGTGTCGGCGGTGAGACCAATCTATGTAGCTCCGGGCTTCAGTGCGAGAACTTCAACGCAGTGTCTGGCTTCAGCAACACATTGTCAACAATGTATCGTTGGGAATTCACAACCGACGACGGTGTGTTCTCCGGAATGTATGGTAGCGCACAGGTACCATCACACGTTGTAACTTCATCATCGACGGCTACAACAGTACCGACTTCAGCAATACCAGCCTGTGGAACCCACAGCCTGCCCCGACCTCGGTCTGCTCGCTGCTAAAAAGGCTAAGGGTGACGCGTTCTTCACACGTGCTTATGCTCTCTTCATGCTTGCACAGTACTTCTGCGATGCTTACGACCCGGCTACTGCCGACCAGCCTAACACCGGTGCTTCTTACACTTTGAGCTATGCACCGACTGTTACTCCGACAAGTATCCTGGACGTAACACTCTGAAGCAGACTTACCAGCAGATCTACGACGACCTCGACAGTGCTTCCGTTTATGTGACAGCTACTCCTCGGGCCAACAACCCGTACATCTCTGTTGATGCCATCACAGCTCTGCGTGCCCGTGTTGCTCTTGCTCAGGGGCAACTACGAACTGGCTCGCGACGAGGCTGCTCTGCTCATCGAGTCTGGTACATATACCCTCTGCTCTTCTCCTTCCGACCTCACCGCTATGTACACTTACGACGGTGTGAACCTCGGTATGGATGGTGCTACTGGTTCAAGCGAGGCTATCTTCCAGCTCATCTCGGCTTCTACAAACGAGTTGCCAAGTGCAACCGGTACACGCTTCCTCCCTTATCAGGGATGGTGCTGTGCGACTACATCCCGACTCGTAACTTCGTAGATCTCTTTGCCAATAACGACTACCGTCGCTCTGTTTATTTCGAGCAGAAATATGTTATGACAACAGCCGGTGCCGGAGGTACAGTTTATGTATTCAACAAGTATCCAGACCACGGATTCCTCTATCAGTACACTAACGGTAGCGAAGCCTCTCGCTTCAACCACATGCCTACAGTATTCCGCATCGCTGAGATGTACCTCATCGCTGCCGAGGCAAGAAGTACTATGATGGGCGACCTCGACGAGGGTCAGCGTTATCTTGAGGAACTTCCAGGAGAACCGCTTCGAAAGCTATGAGGCTCCCGACCTCAGCACTAAGGAAAAGCTTATGACTGAAATCCAGAACGAGGCGTACTCGTGAGCTCGCTTGCGAAGATTCCACCTCATCGACCTCAAGCGTTGGCACAAAGGGATTCTCTCGTGGCATCCCCGCAGCAGCGCGACCTCTGCAGTCTCCCCGGCGCAAGCACAACCGATATGGTTGCAGCCGACGACCCACGTCTCACATGGCCTATTCCAAAGCATGAGATGAACGTGAACAAGCAGATCGTTCAGAACAAGGGTTACACAAAATAATGTGTCACATATCTTTGCGCCGCATCCTTTCTGATGTCTGACGGCAGACGGAAGGGTGGGGCACAGAGATGAGAAAAAGAACAAATCGAAACCATAAACGAATTTTAACATGAAATATATAAAATTATTCATGCTCATGGCAGTTGCATCTCTCTTCGCTTCTTGTAGCGACGAAGAAGGCAACACCAATGCTGCAACGGTGGAGTTCGCCAGTTCATCAGTTGAGCTGAACGAGAACGGTGAAACTCTTCAGATTCCCGTAAAGGTCAAGGGGTGCGCTCAACGGCAAAGTAACTTTCAATATCGTTACAGCAGAGACGGGCGAAACTCCCGCAAAGGAAGGTGAACTACTCTATCACAACAAAGAACTTCAATGTGGACGCTACGAAGGATGCTGAATCAACAGTTTATGTTGGTGATGCCTTTCGACGACTACAAAGCAGAATGCCGACCGTACATTCTCTATCTCTATCAGAGAATGTTCGGGGGCGACAGTTGGTACTAACAAGACCATCAACGTTACCATCGTCGATAACGACAAGTCTTATTACACCATCTTTGGTGGACAGTGGAAGTTCTCCGGTATCTATGAGTCTGTTACAGACGGCGTTACGACAAGCGACAACTTCACTTACAACATGACTATCGGTGCTGCTTCTGACCCCCTAACAACGACGATTATGAGTTCTTCCTTCGGCTTACATCAGCGGTTTCCAGACTCCGAAGATGCCTCTTGCTATGACACTCAGCTTCCCGGTTCGCTACAAGTACAACGAGAACACCAAGAAGGGCTCGCTCGAGATTCCGTGTAATACCGACATCTTCACATACGACCTCGCTGGACAGCTCGTTACATTGCGTTGGCAGTGGCGTAACTACAGTTCTGGCACCGCTAAGACAAATGCTCTCTGTGTGAACTGGACTCCGACAGAGGAACTCTCTGTACCAGACGAAATCGTATTCCCGGAGAATGCCGCTCTCCAGATTGTTGAGCTCGCAGGTAGCAAATACACTGGCGACATTATCAAAAATCTTAAGATTACTCGCAAGTAATGTGTTGTGACACACAGTCGGAATTATAATTAAACAAATATTTTAAGCGGGTTGACAGGGCTTGGTTATCTGACTCTGTCAATCCGCTTTTGTCCTATCAATAATTAATATCAAACGAATGAAAAAGAAATTACATCACACTTTCATTGCTTCTCGGTGTGGCGCTGTCGATGACGGCTCGCGAACGTACCGTGGCTGAAATGAAACAAGGCTGCACTCGGTGTGATCGGAAAGAGCGTGGTGGGCAAGAAGTCGGCCCCCGCTCAACGCCGAAGCTCTTCAGGTGCTCGACCAGAAATCACAACTTACTGTCCTCGGCACCCAGGGCGGCGGATTTGCCGTGATTGCCAACGACGACAACTTCTCTCCCGTGCTCGGTTATTCTGAAAACTTCAGGCAATGGCGAAGTGGCTCCCGGATTCCTCTGGTGGATGAACGAGATGAATGCAAGTCTCGAACAGGCTCTTGCCAACGGCGAGACAAACGAGCCGGTGAAGCTCGACGCTTCTTACAAGAAAGAAGTTCCACAGTTGCTTACTACTATCTGGGGACAAGGGCAAACCGAACAACAACCTCACCCCGGTATATCCGGGTGAGAACGGCGACAACACTACGTTGTAGGTTGTGTGGCTACTGCCATGTCGCAGATTATGCGCTATCACAAGTATCCTATCCACGGAAAAGGTTCTCGTTCCTATCGTTTCGCTCCTGGCGGTGGCGTGGCAGCCGTGACCCTTAGTGCAAACTTCGGTGAGGCTACTTACGACTGGGACAACATGATTGACGACTATTCTGGCTCTTACACCGACGCTTCAGGCTCAGGCAGTGGCTCTCATAAGCTTCCATTGCGGTGTGTCTGTGAAGATGACCTACACCAAGGACGGTAGCGGTTCTTACTCTTCAGATGCTGTTGGTGCCCTTCGCAAGTACTTTTTGCTTACAACCCGAACATCAAGTATTTCAACCGCGACTACTTCCCCAGAAAGGAATGGATGAACCTCGTGTATCGCGAGCTTAGCGACGGTTGCCCTATTCTTTACGGTGGACAGTCAACAAGCGGTGGCCATGCTTTCGTGTTCGACGGCTACAATGAAAAGGGACTGGTAAGAGTGAACTGGGGAGGGAACGGTTCTCGGGACGGTTATTACGACATAGGTTCGCTCAACGGATTCTCTTCTCAGCAGACCATCGTGCAGATGCGTCTTCCCAACGACACGCGCTTCACACAGACCTATACTTCAAACTGGGGACTTGCTGCTTCTATCGAAGCTTCTTATTCTTCCAGCAGCGATCTCGTTTCAGTGACCGGCAACACTGCCTACCAGCTGGATGTTGATCCCTTCACCGGTTCCATCTGCCTTATGGCTCAACACTGAGACTGGCCGTGTTATGAACCTTGGCAAAATCGTTTTGGTATCAACAAGAAGAAGTTCGGATCAGGCATCAATATCGGTACAGCGCAGTTCTCTGCAAAGCTCACTCCCGAAGGGCAAGTATCGCATCTTCTTCGCATCGATTGTGGAAGGCGAGAGCACCAGCCCGTACGCGCCAAGGAGACAGTGCGTAACAGCTACATCCTTACCGTTGGCGACAAGGTCACTCTCAAGGCCGACAACGACGCCAACTGGACTGGTGTTGAGTCTGTCGCCATTGCTGACGACACCGCACTTCTGCCGACAACACAGTTCGTGTGTATGACACTACCGGCCGTCTCGTTTATTATGCGCCCCAATCACTTTACAACGAATGATATCCCCCGTTAAAGGGCGTCCTCATTGTAAAGCAAATTTTACAGACAAAGAAAATATTCAAGTAAAGATATTATCTCACCTTGATTAAATATGAAAGGGTGTGGCAAAAATCCCGACAATTCGCGGATTTTGCCACACCCTTTTTATCCACAATCGGTCATTGGGAAAACGTTCTTGAGTGTGTCTCAAAACTGAAGTTGAGGGCTTCGTCGAAGTTAAACCCTCGGTCATTAGATTTCCATTCTGCTTCGTCTTTGTTTCGAACAGATTGCAACGTTCGTGTTGAGCTATGGCGAAACGCGGACGGCATTGGAACCGGCAAAACAAAGACGAGAAGGGTGAAGAAGGACAACTTCTCTTATAACACGCCTGTTTCGGTCTAATGACCGATTTGGGTTAAAGGAATATAACGGGCAATAACATAATTCATTGAAAAAACAATGGTAATGTCCGTCACCTTCCATCCGTCGCAAGGATTAACTTCCGATAACTTCTGCTAACTCCGTTTTTCACCCGACCGATTTGGGTTTGTATCTACTTCAATATAATCGAATCGCCAAAAAATCGCAAAAAAATTTGGCGCAACCAGAAAAAAAACACTACCTTTGCACCCGTTAATAATGCAGACGCCATCCGTTCGCATTTTTAACAGTCAGTCACCCTATTGGAGAGATGTGTACACGAATTGCCCCGAAATTAACACTTTCGGGGCTTTTGTTCCAAAATCGGAGTGCTTACTCGTGTACATGAAAAAGCCCCGACCATAAGCCGGGGCGCATTGTTCCCCAATGCAACTTTGGGGTTTCGCAACAATGTTGGTGCAAAGGTAGTGAAGAATTTATAATATCTTCCTTATTCCTGCAAGAATCTTCTTTATCCAATTGATTATTGGCGTTCTTTTGAGGTAAAGCAAGACCGCAACGGCAATCAATGATATGTAAAAGATGTATCGCCATCGGTAAGGGTCGGGGTCGGTTCTTGGCTTTGCTGAACATTCGTTTCGTTTCTCCCGACATTGGCGGCACTTTCGGTTTCCTTGCTTTCGCTCGATTCCTTGTTTTCGCCTTTTTCCTCAACATCGGATTCAATGACCGTTTGTTTAATGGACTTCACCGCGCCTTTGATGTTCCCGACATCCTGCAAATTTACGTTTGCCGGATTACCGGGCAACGGCTTTGAAGCCCTTTCAGGCTTGGAACTATCCGCCGCCCCGGTTGTATCAACCGCAATGCCGGGCGTTGGCGGGTAAAACTCGATTTCCGTAATGGTCACTTTCCCGTGTTGTGTCCGGGTCGTATCAACGAACTTGTCCGTCTTGACATTCGTTTCTTTTGTTGTCGCCGTGCTGTCAATGCGGACTTCCTGTTGGGTCTTTTGGACTTTCCTTGCAGTTCCGCAAGACACAAGCAAAGCAAGCACCCAAACCAATGCAATAATCTTCTTCATGTCATATCGTTTTAATGTCGTTTAATCTGTTAAGCCATCCTTTCAAGAACCTTTTGTTGGTGTGCTTCATCAATTCGGCTTCCGTTGCCTTTCGACCAATCTTTCTTTCGTACTTCTTAATGCTCGATTCCGTTATGTCATTGAAGAACTTAACACGGGCTTTGAAGATAGCGTCAAAAAGTTGGTCAGGGTCGGCAAAGTTCACCGCCGATAAAGTCTTGTCGCCGACAATGCCATCATCAACGACCCCAAGCAATCTTTGAGGAATGACAATGCCGTGCTTGCCTGAACCCCACACCCAATCAACAAGGATGTTCGCAACCTTTTGTGATTGGATTTGGTCGGCTTTCCACCTATCCCAAAAATGGGGTTTCAAAACACGGTCGCGAACATCTGCATTTGAAAGTAACTTCAAATCCTGAACGTCAATATCGCCGTCACCGTCTTTGTCATATCCCACATTGCGCCATGTGGCTATTGTCACGCCTTTGTTGGTTGCGCCCCCTGCATCTGCCGGGTCATTCGCAAAACCGCCCTCCCATTTAAGGATAAAGGGCAATAAAACATCAATCTTTGCCATCTTTTACCGATAATTGAGTTGCTATTTGTAAGCCGCCCTTGCGTATTTCCTTGCCCACCAATTGCCGTTGCATCAATTTGCCGTTGCAATAGGACAAGCCCAATAACCCAATGGGCGTTTCTTTGCAATCATAAAGGACAATCAATGCTATTTCATTGACATTGTTTGCCTTAAACTTGTAGTAAAAGCCGTTCATCAACAAGCCGCACATCTTCAAGATTGCCATAAAAAGAATCCGTCACGCAATGTCTTGACAATAAGTTTGTACTTCGACAAATTGAAATCCGAATACTCATCATCTACATGAAAGATGCTGTCGCGCACTTCTTCCATCCGCATTGAACCATACAAGAAAGGCAAGCCCGTTCCAAGATTCTTGCTTCCGTTGTGCAATTCGATAAGCCATGCGCGGTCGGCATCCGCCGTTGAAAGCAATTTTGACAAGATGTTGTTGATTTCCGTGTCTGACCTCAAACGGGTTTCAATCAAATCATTGTGTTCCTCTGTCTGTATCTTCGTAATGCGTTCAAGCAAATACTTTGGATTGAGGGCAAAGAAAACGACATATCCGCCCAATAGCACAAGGAATAACCCCTTTACTATCGAAAAGAACCCGTACTTTTTTTGCAGATTGAGCAACTTTTGAAGCCACCCAATGCCTTTATCCATCTGTTGTTGTTCCATGTCAAGTGAATTGAAAGCATTTGCCGACTTTGACAATAGTTGTGTCAATTGGTATAAGCGAATAGGCGGCAACCCTTTTTGCGCACGGCTTGCATTCATTGACGGCAAATTGGTTTCGGCTTTCTGAATAGCCCCAATAAGTATGTCCGACCCGGTAAAACAAGACCGTCTTTCCCCGGCGGGCGTGCCGTCGGGATTCTTCGTATAAAAGTCACCGTCCTTGTCCGCTTCTTCATTGAAAGTCGCAAGGACAACTTGCATTTGCATTCTCAACCCGGATGAATTTTTGCCCGGAAACTTCGTTGGTTGGATAATGACCTTTTCAATCAGAATCCGGCGACCGAACAAATCTTCCATGTCAATGCCCTTGCCAATGACAACATCCGATTCAACGCCAAGTTCACAAAACTTTGCCATTGTCTTTAATGTTTAGTTCGACAAATCCTTAATCAAGACCGCATCCAAATCTTCCGTAAACTGCAAGTAATCCTTGTATTCCTCAACCGCGCTTTCGTCCACGGCAATGCCAAGAACGTGTTTGTTGTAGGAATTAACAAGGTCAAATTCTGCCGTTTCGTCAATGACTGAACGGATTACGACCTTTTTAACATTCTCTTTCGTGGCTTTGTTATATCCGCGCACTTCGTAGCACTTCCACCCGATTTGGGTTTCTTCCTGCTGACCCTCTGGAATGCCCATTTCGGGTTCTACATTCAGGCGATAAAGCCAAGAACCGTCATTGTCATATTCCAAGACGGCGGGTTTCCCGTGCGCCATGTCGTAATGCGCATTAGGCGCGATTAAATCTAATTTCATACGGAAATGTTTTTGAAAGTTTGTTCATTAAATTCAGAGAATCACAATACTTGCACCATCCCCACCAACTGCAAATCTGTTGCTTGTAGTCCGCTTTGCTTGGAACAATCTTGCGTTTGTTCAATTTTGCCACCCGGCGGCAAAGTTTCTGCTTGATGGACTTCCGCAACAATGTGTGCGTATGGTAAAAGACATACCCCAAGAAGTCAATGCCCCTTGAATCAACGGGAAAGACTTGGTAATTGCGTTTTACACGTAACTTCAACCCTTTCAGGTAAGCCCGGATTTCGTGTAACAATTCGTGCAATACTTCCTTGTTGGGTGCAAGAATGACAATATCATCGGCATAACGCCAATAATACTTCACACGCTTGGTTTCTTTCAACCAATGGTCAAAATACGCCAAGACAAGGTTTGCAAAATACTGACTTAAATAGTTGCCTATCGGCACACCTTTTTCATCATTGACCGAATCAATGATTTCGTCAAGCAATGCCAATAGGCGACTATCTTTTATTTTCCGCCTGACAATGCCTTTCAAGACATCATGGTTGATTGACGGATAAAATTTCTTTATGTCAATTTTCAGGCAATAGCGTGTTCCGTCCGGGTCTTGCTTCAATGCTTGCTTGACATCCTTTGCGCATTTATGGATTCCCCGGTTCTTGATGCAAGAATACGTGTTCTTGTTGAAGATAGAAACCCATATCGGTTCAAGGACATTCATAATGGCATGGTGCAAGATACGGTCGGGATAATAGGGCAAACGGTAAATTTGCCTTTCTTTCGGCTCGTATATGGTGAAGATATGATATTTGGACGTTCTGAACGTTCCGTTTTTCAAACTCTCATGCAAGGCAAGGATATTGGCATCACGGTTCTTGTCGTGCATCTGCACGCCATAAGAACGCAACTTGCCTTTCCTTGCCTTTTGGTCGGCAAGCTGCAAGTTTTCAATGCTGATTACCCGGTCAAACAAGTTACCAATTCTTTTCATTGTCCTTTCACTTCAAGTTTGCTTGTATATTAGGATTCTTCGGGTTGCCCCTACCAAAACCGTTTTACCTAATTTGTTTTTTGCCGTTGGGCTTTTGCCCAACTCATGCAACCCCGGTCGGGCTGCTTTTGTGGCAAGGTTTCCGATATGCAACTATATTTTTACAAGCATAGCTGAGAGCCGATATTCGCATTCGTATTCGTAGCCGTGTTATTCGTATTCGCATAACCGAAGCCTGCATGAACGCCATTATTCGTATTACCGCTGAACAAAACGCCACGACATCGGACAACCTTTGTTTTATTTTTCATTCAGATTCCAAAATCATATTTGCCACCCGATTTGCCGATTTACGCCGCTTCGATTTGCGGGTAAAAGCAAAGCCGAGAACCGAAATACGCATACGTATCCGTAGCCGCGTAATACGTATACGCATACACGAACCCCGCAGACGCACCAGTAGCCGCAGCACCGCCGAACAAAACGCCACGTTCTGCCACACCGCTTGCCGGAATGTTGGTATAGAAGTAATCACAAAAGTAAGTTGTTGAACCCGCGCCGACTTCAAGCGGCATGATTTCGCCATCCTCACCAAGAATCAACTTCTTTACATATCCCTCTTTTCGGGGCAAGTTGCCGCGCAACTCATAGTTCAACGTGCCGGAACTTGTGAATGCCGCCGGGTCGTCACAAACGTAAAATTCGGAAAGTCCGCCATCGGCTTCACTCTGAATAAGACATTTGCAACCGTCCGTCCACTTCCAAATATGCCCGAATGGGTTTTCAACACCCCGGTAAGACGGCACTTGTACGACCTTACGTGTTACGGGTGTAAAATAGGTTGTGTTTGTCAATGCCGTTCCTGCTACTGCATCTGCTTTGCAAGTGTATAGCAATTCACCTTGTGACACGTATTGCCCGGCGGTGTATGCGGTCGCGGCACTATATTCACCCTTATAGTTGGCTTCACCGCTTGCGTTATACTCAAACGGCATGGTAAATTCAACATACCCGGATTTGTTGCCAAGGCTGTTTGTTACACCACAAGGCACGAACGGATAATTGCCATTGAAGTTTGACCACCTCGTCCAATCCAAGGTTGTCACACCCGAACCCAAGCCGCCTTGATGGTAGCCATCTTCCGTCAATTCGGCATTGAATGCCTCTTGCGAATTGAATGTGCAATACTCAACAGCAAAAAGCCACCACAACTTTTTGTGCGTCTGATACAAGTTGCAATTCCATTCCGTTGAACCATGCTTTCTTGCATACGTGCGGAAATTGGTCAATGAAATAACCGTTGCGGGCAATCCAAGTTGTGACCTATAAGTTCCGTCACGGTCGGCATTGTTGTTGCCGCCCCTGTAATCCGCATCCTTGTTCACGACCGCGCACAATGTTTGCGTTGAACGCTGAACGGTCGCTTCAACCGCCGAAACATAGTCTTTGCGCCAAAGTTTGAAGCCGGGCAAAGGTTCGGTGGACTGCAAGTGGCGGCTTTTGTCGCCGTCCGTTTCAAAGCGGACATACATATCGGGCAATTCATCCATGTATTGCCCATCAGCCCCTGTAAGGTTTGCAGCCGCCCCCGTGTCGCGCTTTGTCGAATCATTGGCGTGCAAGTAATAGTTTACTTCGCCATTGTCTTTCAAGATGCAACGCCGGATAAGGCTTTGCAACGGCAATTCCTTGTGAAGTTCCATCTTGCCGACCCGTGTCGGGTGCGGGTTTGACACCGTGGCATCCCATTCAATGCCATAATAATAATCATAAGCGAATGTCGGCTTTGTGTTGCCGACCCCAATAATCAATCCCATATCAATAGCCCCATTTTAAGTTAGTACCTGACAATGAAGTTTGCTTCACCGTCTTTACGATTTCAGGATTCCAACCGCAATCAAATTGCGTTTCGATAAATTCCCCGTCATTCATTCCGGCAAGCTGCACCGATAATTTCACGGGTTGCGTGCCGTCATTCTTGACGTTGAAGCATTGACCGTCCGGCAAGCTGAAATCAGCATTGTTCAGATTGTCGATTGCTCCCATCTTTCCGATTTGTGCGGACACCGTTTCGCCGCTCCTTGTTTCACTCATAATCAAAAAGTTTTGTTTGCAAATTTAACTTCTTATTGTTTTACTATAAAACATTGTGGATAACACAAGTACAACTTTTCAATCCACACTTTCAATTTCGGGCGAATCTTGAACACTCCATGTTTGCACCAACTTTCCGTCTATCATTTCAAGCGATTCAACAATGGTCTTTCCCGGTTGTTCCATTGGTTGTTCACTTGGCACGAAATCAACAAACCCGGAATCTCTTAATTTCGTAACATATAAACCTTGTTGTGTGTCCACCTCTCGTAAATCAAGGGGTTGCCCGACACCATTGTATTTTGCCAAAAGTATCTTTGCCATAGTGTTGTGTATTAAGTCCTATATTCAAGTAAATTCCATCCGCCATTGTAATATCTCAAACGCAAAACATCTCCTTTTGCCATGTCAAGATTTCCTTGTATGCCACCATTGTTATTATATATGTATGCGCCACTTTTAGAGTAGATACATATTCTATTCGGCATTGTGCGGTCACAAACAATCTCAATGTCGAATTGCACAACGGCATTACTTGTTAAATCGTCAATGTCGGCTTTTGTCGGCAAGTCGATTCCGATATATGATGTACCCGTTCCTGTGAAAAGGAATTTATGGGTTACGCCTATATATGAAGTGATTGAATCAGTCCAAGCCGTTCCGATATAACCTTTTTCAAACATTGCCACCTTGCCAACATTGAATTGATTACCAAAAATCGCAAGTGCTTTGGGGCGAGACCATGTTTCATAAGACGATTCATCACTTGTTCTTGCATATTTATGGTGCAATTCAAGCGTAGTACCCATATTCCCGATTAACTCCATCAATCCATTGTAAGGATAGCCCAAAGAACTAAGGCATCCCAACAATACACGTTGCGAACCATTGTAAAAACGTATGTAATTACGAAGTAATGCCAATCCATAAGTCGTATCCGTTTCAGATGAAGAACCATAACCGATTTTCCCCGAACTGATATTGAAACCGCCTATGCTTCCCGAAGTAGCATTAACAACACCTGTCACATTGGCTTTACTCATAACAACCGACCCGTCTTGCATGACCCTGTAAGGCGCACTTGCCCGATTTTCAAAAGAAGTACCAGCCCAAAAGCGCACGGAACTTGCCGCCGTGCCTTGCCCGGTCATGCCCGCAAGGATGGTTGATGTACTTCCGGCGACCTGTATTGTGCCGGATGTTACCAAACCGCCATCAATGACCGTCTTTGTATTGTCGTATGACACCGCCTTGACCCAATCCGTTGCGATATATGAACCGCTTGTTCGCTTCACGGCACACCGCTTCAAGTCCGTTCCATTGACCCACAAATCGCCTATGTCATAAGGTGGATAAGGGGTTGAAACGAACACACGGCGTTTTCCGTCTGCTGTGTCTTGGGCTTTGCTTGCGGCTTCATAAGCATCAATCGCTGTTTGGTTTTCGACACTTTGCCATTGGTAAGATATTCCAGTCAATCCGCCCGGGCCTTGCAACGTAATTTCCCGATACGCTTTAAGTGTTCGGGTATTAGAGTTGTACCACATATCGCCAACGTGTTTCTTCTTCAATGCCGTTGTCGTCCAACTCGCTGCCGGGTCGGTTGTCTGAAACCACGTTTCAATCTTGCCGTCAATCTGTGTAGTCAAGTCTGCAATATCATCCGAATATGTGCCATTGATAAAGTTGTTCAATGCCGTGTTATCGGTGTACTTGCTTGCCTTTTGCCAATCACTTGACGAATAATTGCCGGATGCTCTTGCCCTTATGCAACGCATAATATCCCCGGTTGTGCCTTGAACCCATAAATCGCCGACTTCATAAGGGGTGTAAGGTGTTGTCGTGAATATGCGGTTCTTTTCCTTTGCAAGCGAAAGCGCATCATTTGCAAGTGCAATCGCCTGTGCCACTTCCGCATCCGACAATTCCGACCACTTGTAAACGCCATTTTCCTTGACAAAACGGAATACCGCCCCCGTTGCGGTATTGTAGAACAAATCGCCCAAGTGATTGTCCTTTAATTGGGTCGTTGTCCATTCATTCGCCGGGGCATTGTTCAATGTCGGGTCGTATGTTTCAAAGAATTGTTCAATCTGCCCGTCAAGCTGTGCTTGTATTTCAGCAAGCAACCCCGGCAAGGTGTTGTTGATGAAATTCTTGCTTTCAAGGGCTTCATTTCCCAATTCTTCAAGCGTCTTTTCCTGACCGTTTGAAGAGAACACAATGCGACCGCCGATTTCGGAATTATCCAAGTCAAAATATGTCGTGCCATCCGCCGATTCAATGCGCCCGGTCTTAATGAAGCGACCGTTTATCATTGAAAAACCATAAGTCAAGGACAAGGAACGAACTTTCAATTCCGGGTCAATGCTCGAAATTGTACCGACAAGAAAATGATAATAATTGGCATCTTGTTCAACCTTGATTTGTGAGGTCGAAAATATGAATGTTCCGGCATCACCATTCTTGGCGCATTTTGCATATAGAAAATATGCTTGGTTGTTTGCTAATGTAACCGTGCCATCCGCCATAACCCAAGACACCGCCGTTTCTTCGTTGATGGTGTAATGGGTCAAGACACCGCCTTGCCATTTCACGACATTTGAATTGCCCCCGTAATTGGGTTGAAAGACCGTATTTGTCAATCCGAATTGCATTGACTTTGCCCCGACCGACAATGCCAATGTGTCAATCGACAAGGGCTTTATCTTGTCGCTGTAATAATCGCCGTCAGGGTCGAACACCATGTTCAACAATTCGCGGCTTGTACGCCAATTCGCCCGCGCCCGCACCGGGTCTTTAAGGTTGTTGATGGTGATAACCTTGTCAATGTCTATAAGGTCGGAAATGACACGGTTTGTCACACTTGTTTTCACGGTGTCCGATATTGTAAGGGTGTATTCGTAAGGGTCAAGGATATTCCTTTCAAGTGATTGTATGCGCACGGATTTATCCACGTCAATGTCATTATCCACAATATGCAGATAATCGCCCGGTTGGAATACGTTTGTCACCGTTTCATCACTTCCAACAAGGCTTTGCAACCATGCTTTTGTGACACTCAACCCATATTGCACCTTTGGTTGGCAATTTTGGTCATAATACTTGTTGCCCGTTTCTTCCAATTCTTCTTCCGCCGCTTGCTCAATGCTTGACGGATAAGCAATGTCAAGAATCTTGTATTCGTCACCCACTCCGATTTGGAAAGCCAATGATGTTTCGGACGGAAAGACATTGCCCCGGTCGTCTGTTTGCTTTACCAACGTAAATGTATGTGTCGCATGGTCATAACTATGAATTTCAAATTCATATCCTGCAAGATTGCCCGTGTTGAAGTGTACTTTTGCGGCAACGCCATCAATAAGATACTTTGTTGTCACCCCGTCCGCTTCCTTTTCATTGAGGTTGAAAGGAAAGTCCGAATCAATGAATTGCAGCACGTTGCCGGACACAATGGATTCCACCGTACCCGTAAAGGACGGCTTTATATCATCAAAATTCTTGCGCCCCTCGAAAATACCGTATTTCGCCACCATTTCGGCTTTCTCAATGTATGATTGCCCCTTTGTCTTGCCCGGCAAACAAAGGCGGTCGGCACGGTATTTTGACGTAATGTTTTCGGTCGAACCATACACTTTCAACCGGGTGACAATGTTTGCGGATGATACATTTTCCCTTGTCAGCTCATACAAACCACGCCCCCTGCCATATTGGAATGTATATGGCAAGGTCTGACCGACTTTTTCATAAAGGTTGATTGTATAGACCCCATTTGATTGCTCAATCTCAAATTCGACATTGAAATTGGATTCACCGCAAAGGTTTTGCAGCACGGACAAGCAATTGTCCGATTCTCCAAATGTCAATGTCTTATCGCCTGCCGTTTCGGGGCATACGCCAAGCACCCATTTGCCCGGAAAGACACGGTTTGCATTGGCAATAAGAACGGTCATAAAACGGTGCAAGTCGCCCGTAAGGGTGTCGCCCTGCACATCCTGCAATTCATTTGTGGTCGTGTCAATGGTCACATCGTATGTCACCCGGAAAAGGTCATATTGTATGCCCTCAAATTCCAAGTCATATTGAAATTCGTGCATACCTGTTTTCTTGACCTTTGGCAATCGGTTCAATTTGTAGTCACGCCCGAATATGGTTATCTTATCGCCAATGCCGTATGTTTGCGGAAATGGCGACACAACGGTTATGGAAACGGTATCTTCCGCATTCAATGCCCATTTCTGCTTTGCGGATGAAATATCGGTTGCCGTGCGCCTGTTGGCGATAGGCACACGGCTTCCATCTGCTTTCGCAATGATTATGTTTGTTAGATTTTTTTCCCATACGACAATGGCATTTGTTTCAAACAATGAAATTTCGTCAATGCAACCCGTGATTACCGGGAAATAGTCACCATTTGCGGCGTAATTATGCGTGATTTCCACTTCGTCACCGCTAATGTCATAATCCACGCTTCCATCACCCCAATAGATGTTCACGTACTTGTTTGAGGTCAATTTGACATTGCAAGTCTTTGTCGATTCACCAACCCGGATATGCTTCAACACACGCTTCACGGGTTCGGGTTCAACTAATTTCAACTTGAACGTGCCAACCATCAATTCATCATCCCATTCTTTCGTGATTTCGATTGCGTCTTTGCAATACACTTCATAAATCAATGGTTTACCGGGTGAATGTCAATTGTAAGGCGGTTTGTTCCTGTCTTGTCAAGCTGTTGTTGGAAAGATGTTACCTTGCGGATAAAATCCATCTTTGAATCTGCCTTGACAAAGCATGACAAGGTTATATCACGTGGTTCATAAAACTTGTGCATCAAATCAACACTTTCACCGTGATAATTATCCCAAGACAAAGAAGCCGGGGTCTTTAATTTCGGGCGGTTCAACACGCCGTCCGACCCGGACACATAAACGCCGTATTCCTTGAAATTCACGCCGTCAAGCAAATATCCTTGTTGCTTGCTGCTTGACATTTCGTTGATAAGTTCGGCTTGTGTCAAGGCAAGGTTGTAAAACTTCACATCATCCAACAAGCCAAAGCCCCAAGAACCACCGTAATAATCTTGATTCAGGGAAACGCCAAGCAACGTGCCGGAATTGTTTACGGTCTTAACAAGTGAAGAATTGACATAAAAGTTATACATTCCCGATTTCTTTGTCAAGGCAAGCGAAAACCAAGAACCGGGCTTTGCTTCAATGGGTACTTCCACATAATTTTTCAACCCTGAAAAGTTTAGAACCCATATAAGGCTTTGAGGTGAACCCAAGTCGGCTTCACGGTTTTGCACCCATAACATCACGGTAAAATCAATCGTCATGTTCGGGAACACGGTTTTCGACACCTCGCAAGTGTCAGACCCGGCAAAGGAAATGGCATTGCCGTTCTTGCCTGTGACGAAATGCGCACCGTTCACCGCGCCATCCGCACGGTTTTGGCTATAATCATACGCCACCAAAGAACCGTCACTTTCATCAAATGGCATTTGAAGAATTATGTTGTTCGCATCCATATCAATAAGTTTTTTTCTGTTTCTCAATGATTTTCACAACCGCATCATCGGTTGCGCACTTGATAACCCGACCGCCGCCGACATAATGGTTCACGCAAACTTTCGCCCGGTCGCTCGCGCAAACATTGACAACGGCATCATCGAATACATCAATGACCACAAAGGCATTGTCTTTTGCAATGACATTCAATTTGGCATTGTGCTTGGCGTATATCTCGCACACGTTGAACCCGGTTATTTCGACACGCCCACAAGTTGCCCCAAGACACACGCATTTGGGCTTATTTTCGACTTTTATATCATCATCAAGGAAAACCCCGTATTGCTCCATTCTGCCTTTGAAATGCGCCCTAATGAAGTCATTGTCTGGGTAATCATGGGCAAGGCAAAAATCAATGCCTTTCAAGTACATTTGTGCCATCGCGCACACATCGCCATCCGACAATGACTTCAATTCATTGTACCACGGTTTGCAAATGCCATTTTTCTTTGCCTGCCTTGCAAGTTCTTTTGTTAAGTCCATATCACTTTGTTTTATAGTGAAACATATTCGGTTATGACAAACCTTGCGCACGTAACGAATCGCCGCTTGGTCGCTGCAATTCCCTGACTGCCGAAAGTATGTCTTGAAGCTACCGATTGTAAGCCGTATTGTTCGCAATGGTGTTCAAGGCTTGCAGCGATTGCCGCAATACTTGTGTCGCTTCCATCTGATTGATACGGATTGCATTCATTTGCCCGGCTATTATGTCGGCGGTTTCTTCCGTAACACCTTTGACCGCGCCCGTCAATGAATCTTCCGAATCATCTTCAATTTCCAAGTCCTTGAACAAGTCTTTGTAAACATCCAACGCCTGATTGTAGTTGTTCGCCGCCGCCTGAACTTTGGCTTTGAAGTCTGCAATTTCCTGTTCCGTCAGACCGTCAAAGATGAAGTTGTCACCCGACCAATACCCCATATCGGTGTAAAGGCTATCCAATGCGCTTTGCAATTGGTTTTCAAGGAACTTCTTTTTAAGTTGATTGACAATGGCATTTTGCAAGACTTCATTAACCGTTTGTTCAAAGGCATTCGCCGCATCTTCACCAGCCTTGAATGCTTCCGTAAGGGAATCCGCCAATGTTGATGCAAAATCCTTTGCGTTGGTCTGCAATATGTCATTGGCGATTTCATCATACAAATCTTGGATTTGTCGGTCAAGTTCGGCGATTTGGTTTTGGTAATCTTGAATTTTCCCGTTGTCGGTGTGTTTCTTGGAATACTCATCATTTATCATGCCGCGCAAGTGTCCTTGCTGTTGCTCCATGTTATGAATCAACGCCATTTGGTTGTTGTACACTTCCGCACCCAACGCCTTATCAACCGCCCATTCAAGTTGTTCATAAGATGCTTTCAGCTTGTCGATTGCTTCTTGGTGTCGCTTGATTGACTTTTCCGCCTTTCTGTCACGGCTGTTGAAAAAGTCAAATGCGGATGAAAGCAACCCGACCGACCCTTGAATGATTGACAAGGGGTTGCCCGTTGCAATGCCGCTTGCGACTTGCCCCGCTCCATCCAATATGCCGCCAATGTCACCGATAATGGCTTGTGTTTGTTCATCCATCGTGACACCCATCTTTTCCAACCCGGACGTTACGGCATCAAAAGCACCGCCCACAAGTTCAATCGCACCGCTTGCGCTCTCAAACATATTCGTCAAGGCTTTTTTCTTGCTTTCATCATCCGCCGCCTTGCCATATTCCTTGATTGAGGAAATCAACGACTTAAACGGGTTGCGTTCCCGTATTTCGTTCTGCATTTCCTTGATTTTGTTTTTGAGGGTTTCAAGGTCTTTCGGGTCAAATTCGATACCAAGATAAGCCCCGTCAAGGTTGTTGATTTTATCAATCAGTTCTTGAAGTTTGCGGGTGCTGATTTCGTCAAGGTCGCCAAACATCAATTCCCAATCCGGGTGTGCCTGTAATTCGTCAAGGGCGAATTTTGAAAGGGCTTGCGCTTGCGCCCGGTCTATCGCTTCGACCATTTCCGTGTTCCCGGCTTCCTGTGCTGCACGCCGCTTTTCATCGTATTCATCAATGATTGCTTGCTTGCGTTCCTCAAAAGTGCCATATTCGGCAAGCATCGCATCATAATCGACACCGCCGATATTGCGGACATCCTTGTTGTATTGGGTTGTCCTGTTTTGAATGGCATTGTCTATTTCCGCACGTTGGGCATCGGTGGTTGCCTTTTCGCGTTCACGCATCATCAAGGCAACATCATCATTGAATTGCTGTTCAAGACGGCGTTTTTGCTCGACATAAGAAGCATATTCTTCAAGCAACGTTTCAGTCTGTTGCCGTGCTTGTTCCTGCACGTTGTTTTCGGCTTCATTCAGGGCATCAGCCTTTGCGGTGTCAAGTTCCGTTCCATCGCCGGACAATTCCTTTCGCCTTTGCTCAATGATATTGAGCATATCAAGGACGGTTCGGGCATTCGACAATTGGGCATTCAATTCTTCGTTGAACGCTTCCAATACGGTTTTCTTGGTTTCTTCTGCAATGGCATCATTAAGTTGCCGCAACTGCTTGTTTTGCGCCTTTGTGCGGTCTGACACATCAACCGCCAAAATTTGGTCACGCTGATTCTTCAAATAATCAATGTATGTCGCCCCCTCTGCAAGCAAGTTGGCAAATTCCTGATTGGCGGAACGGACAAGGACTTCATCACCCGAATTGACCCACTTCTGGAAACGCTGATATTCGGATTTGTACTTATTCAGCTTCTCAATGAAAGGGTCTTGGGTGTTGGTGGTTGTTTGGGTCGTGGTTGTAGTCTTTCGCCCGGTAATCGCATCCGCTTGCTTTTGCAGCTTTTCGATTTCCTGCATTGCCGTTTTGTATTCGGCATTGCTTGTCAAGTTCTTTAATGCTTCCTGCTTTACCTGAATGGCTTGTTCAATAGCCCCCAATGTACCATCCGCATAAGTCTTGGTCGCATCAATTCCGGCTTGCTTTAACAGATTGAAGCCGTTTGATTCTGCATGGGCTGCATTCTCAAAACCCTTGGTTATTTCAGCCCTCAATGCGTCAAGTTGGGTCTTTGCTTCCGCTTTGGCTTCATTGGCAACCTCAATTTGCTTGAATATGGGTGCTTCATTAGCGGCGACACCGACCATCACATTTTTTGTCACGGTGTCCGGCATCGCGTTGTACGCCTGTTCCTGCTCTAACAAGGTTTTTACCTTTTCTTGTGCTTGTTGAAGATAAACCAATGCTTTTGCCTTTTCGATTTGGGCATTGATAAAGGCTTGCTTGTTGGCGATAAGCAAGTTTTCAGCATCCGTAACCCCATTGATGGGAACACCCAATTCATCAAAAGCCGCCTTGTTATCCTCAATGAACTTCTTTTTGGCTTCCAAATCATCACCAAGGGCATTCCACTTCAAGGACAATTCTTCAATGGTCGCAATGGGCTTGTATGCGTTTTCCGCAAGGGATTTATAAAATTCTTGCGCCGCTTTCTTGCCCTCATTCGCCTTGCTGACAAAATGGGATATAACGGCAATCAAAGCCCCTATTGCGGCGGCAATCCAACCGAATACCGGGATTGACTTTATAGCCGCCCCGACCATTCGGAACGCCCCGGCAAGACCTATGTTCGCGGCTGTTCCGGCAACCGCCGCCGTTGCTTGCGCCCCGGTCGCAACCGCATTTGCACCTTGTGCGGCGGTGTTTCCCGTTTGTGCTGCCGTGCTCGCTTGTTGTGCGGCGGTGTTGGCGGTTGTTGCCGCCGTATCTGCAACGGTCGCGGCGGTGTCCGCCACGGTTGCAGCCGTTGCCGCGACTTGCTCACCCCTGCCGACCGCCAACAACTTGTTCCACCATTCTTTCAATCCGTTGATGGTGACAAGTTGGAATGCTTCATCTTTATCAAGGGCAAGTTGCACTTCTTTCAACCCTATTGTGATAGCCATTAAGGATTGAACTTTAAGCATAATCTTTTGCAGATTCTCGTTTTCACCGCTGAACAAGGCAACCGCACCTTGTGCCGCTGAAAATGCGCCTGACACGCCGGAAAGACCCGACAACAAGCCATCCCACATCCTTTCACCGCGCTTCAACATATTTTGTTGGGTCGTGACGGCATCCATCGCTTCCGACAATTCGCCCATTTGTGCTTGAAGTTCCTTATATCTTTCGGAACTTGTATCGCCTGCAAGTTCCAATTGCATCAATTCTTCACGCACTTCACGCAAGCGGGTACGGAATGAAACGTGGGATTGTGCCGCATTTTCGGCTTCCTGCGCCGCCTTTTCAATCTTTTGTGCTTCCGCTTCCAAGGCATCGGATTGTTCGCGCAATTCATTCAACAACTGCTTGCGAACCGTGACTTCACCTTTGATTGCATCCGCACGGTCTTGCAAGGCACGGTAATCATCATCGCGCCCGGACATGAAAGCATCACTTGCGGCACGGCTTACGCGGTCATATTCGGCACTCAACCGGGAAATTTCCTGCTCGTGTTCCTCACAAGCCGCGCCGATTTGCCCAAGCGTTGAACGAATGTTGGTAAGCCCCATTGAAGCATTGCTTGCGACACCTTGAAGATTGTTCAATTCGTTCATCAAGGCGACAAGACCTTTCCTTTCGGAATCAAGTTCTTGTTTCACCGCATTAGCTTGGGTCATAAGCACATTTTGCGCTTCACCCGGTTCAATCGCGTTTATCTTGGCGGTCAGGTCATTGTATGAATTTTCCAAGTCCTGAATCACCTTGCGTTGTATCTCGATACACTCGACTATCTCTTGCGTGGTCTTGTCCATAACATCACCGCTTCCGGCAACGGCATTGGAAAAGCCTTGCACGCGCCGCAATGTTTCATCAATAGCCGCATTAAGCTGACCATTGTCTAAAATGGATTTGAAAGATAATGACCCACCGTCTATTTCTGCCATATTACATCATACTATTAACGTAGTTCATAATTTGTTCGCTGTTGTCCTCTGTCAATTGAATTTCCGTGTCATTATTGTTATCCAAGTCATAACCCGGTGCATCAATCATCATCCTTTGAACAACCGACCACGGAATGCCGTGTAACAAGTAGTCATAAGTCCATCCGAAATGCTCACAAATCGCACCCCGGCGACCGTGCGGACTGTTTAACCCTCGTTGTTTTCCTCTATCCGAATCGGCATCGTGGTTCTTTCTGTTGAAATCAATCGAATAGAGTTCATAAAATCCCCAAGATTGCCCATCGTATTGACAAGTACATATAACTTGTATAAGGTTGAAGATTTGATTTTCCGGGCAAACAATGAAGTCAATGCTTCAAGTCTTTTCGTGTCCTCAACCCATCTTATGCCCGCCTTTCCGGGCTTGGGTATCAACCTGTCTTCGCCAAGCACGGCAATGGCGACAATCTTTGCGCACCGCAATGAATGTTTGTGCGCAAGTGTCCTTGCCATCTTCATGCTGTCCATACCCGCTGACTTCATCGCGTTTTCATCAATGGCGATTTCCACCGATTCAGATGTAATGCGGTCAAGGGTCGCAAGGGTCATTTCCTCAATCTTGAATGTGCGTGTCACCTCTTTGGGCTTGTACCGCCTTATCAGACCGAAAAACTTTTTTCACCTCAAATTCGGTGTCTTTCAGTTCAAACGACACGCCCTTGTTGATAAGGGTGTTCAACTCGTTGCGTTCTTGTTCAAGTTGCTTCTTTTCGTCATTCATTACTTTTGAAAGTAAGAAGCCCCCGTAAGTTGTCACACTCCGGGGGCTTCGGGTTTTTGTATTAAACAATCAATGCACCCCGAATTACTCCTTGGCTTTCGGCACGCCGCGAATGGCTTTTCCGGCTGTAACCGCCATCGGGGTAACGGTGAAGTCCACAAGGAAAATTCCTGCCGCCGACATATCCGCATTTATGACCGCTTCAATGTCGCCGTTGGGAATCTCAAAGTCCAACCCCTGTTCAGATTCAACGAAAATTGCCTTGTTTGCGACAACTTCATTGCCATCATAACCCCACTTGGGATTGGACGAATCGCCCACATTCGCACCACCGACATAATCAATCAAATCTTGCACGTTGGCATCCATGATTGAGAATGTCAGGGTCGGGATTTTGCGTGACTTCTTGCGTACTTCCGGGGCTGCCATGCCTTCCTCGAAATGTTCCGTCACGTCCGCCGTTGCCTGTGCAATCTTACAAGTGTTCTTGTAAGTCTTGCCGATTTTGTTTAACTCGGACGGCATTGTTCCATTGGGTGCTGCCGTTCCAACCTTGATTTGGCAAAGACCAAGGGTTATCAAAGATGTTCTTTCTGCCATAACTTTTAATCAATTTGAATGTTCCAATCAATGCGAATGTTAGCAAAGTGTTGTTTGGTGTTCGGCTCATACATGATTGACATTGTGCCGGGTCGCATCTTCAACCCTTTGATGTTCGCACTTCTCACAATCGCCAAGACTTCATCCGTCAAGGCTTTCAAACGTGTGCCGTTTTCTGAAACCTGCATTTTCCCTTTTATCTTCTTGGGGGTGTCCGGCGTATAGATGTTGATGTTTGACGTGCCAATTTGCGGCAAGCTGTCTTGCCCCAAATCAACGGTGTTCACGACAATATCTTCATCAACTGAATTTTCCGGGCGTTCATCACGCACATAGCAACCACCCTTAATGGATGTTTTGCCATTGAGCAATGAAAACAAGATTCCATCCGTGTCAAATGTAGATTTCATTATTCGGCTGCACGTTTAATGTTCGTAATCAGTTTTTCAAGCATTCGGGGCAATTCCCGCTCTGCAAGATGTTCGGCACTTGATAGGACATTGTAACCCTTTGCTTCCACGTAAGCGGCATAATTCATTCCGGCGACCACAACAAGGGCAACACCCTTTGTTTCCTTTCCGACCTTTTCGGCGATTGTCTGACCAGACTTCATGCCCCTTGCCGCTGCTTCGCTTTCCGCACCGCTCGCCGCATCAAATTGGCTATGAATGGCGACACCATCAACAAAAACTTGATACCCGGTGGATGAAGTCAATGCCCCCGTTTGCATCATGTAGCCTTTGTTGTTCCTTGCTTCCGTCAAGCACATTTCGCCAAGCCTTTGAAGCCTTGCAATCTGCTTGCGCTCGATTTCGTCAAGGAAAGCATCAAACCGCCTTTTGACATCTTCTTTCGTGAAATTTGCCTTTATAGCCATAGCCTTGAATGAAGTTGTGACGGGTCGAAATTCAAGCATATTCCGGCAATCCTTATGTCCGAACAACCCTTGTCGTTTGCAATTATCACTTTCGCACCTTTGGCTACCTTTGGGCAAGTCTTTGGGCATTGGATAACAGATGTTGCCTTTTGGTATTCACCCCCGGCAACCTGATATTCCGTGCCTTTGCCGTCCGATTCCTCACGGCACATTGAAATGAACTTGCGCGACACTTCACATTCCGTCCAATTGCCGTTGGCATCCTGCATGGATTCCCCGGCTTCTTCGATAAATAGAAAATGCGGATATTGCTTCACGAATGCCATATTACCAAATGTTTGAACGGTTGCGAATCTTGGGGCGTGACACAAGCACGTTTTCTTTGCCCAATTCATTGCACAAGGCGGCATAATAGAGTTTGACGGCATCCATATTCCAAGATATAGAATATCCGCCCTCTGACACGTTTTGGGTCATTCCTTTGAGGATTACGGACATTCGGTTATACACCGACATATCACACGCCCTTACATCCACATCGGATTCCGCTTCAAGACCACCTTTAAGAACGATAATGTCAATATCATCTTCCGAAAGGTTAAGTCCGTTCAATGCTTTGGTCAAATACTCCTTGTTTGTCATACTCCTTTGTCTTGCAAAGCCGTTAGGGTGCTTTTGACACACCCCAACGGCGAATGTTGTTAGTTCTTATTCCAAGTAGTCGCATTGGTCTGCATCAACACGCTTCGACCTGAAAGATTCCAAGCCGGGAACAAGTTGGCGATTCCCTCCGTGACTTCCTGAACGGGCGATTCATTAGAATACTTCTTGACCAAAGTATGACCGTGCATGACCTTTTCGGCAACGCTTCCGGGCATCTTCTTTGCGTCAATCGGCTTCTTCCAATAGGTGTTTCCAAGAACCTTGCTTTCCGAGAAAAGAATGACATCATCTTCAAACGGGTTTGAAGTGACACGCGAACCATCGGCAAGTTCAATTGTGATTTCTTGGTCAATCACGATTATCTGCAAGCCACGGTAAAGTTCTTTCTTCTTGGCAAGATATGCGTTCACGGTCGCCAAATCGGGCGCATCCTGCGTTCCCGTTGCATTCTGAATGTAGGATGAACACTTCTTCCAAACTTCTTCCTGTGAAGCGAATTTTTCAAAGGTATCAACATTCATAAATGCGAACTTGTACGTTGCGCCAAACAACTTCTTACCAAGTTTAATCGCCTTGGGAATATCCTTGGTAAGCGGCTTTGCGCCCGTACCGCTGTTGTACGCCGTTTCAACGCCAATCTTCTGTTCCGCCGGAATCAGATAATCAACGTCATATTCGGTCACGACCGCCGCATTGTTGGAATTGGTGAACTTGACCTTTCCAAGCGAAATTTGGCGCAATGCAATCCATTCCGCACGGGCTGCAACGCCATCCCAACAATACTTGGTATCTTCCGCCCAAAATTCGACAAGGGCGCGCAAGTCGGGGTTGCTGCTCGACATTGCGACCATTATGTCGTATTCGGTCAATTCATCTTCGTTCTTTTCTCGCGATATGGCGATTTTAGGAATATCGCCTTGAATGCGTGAAATCGCTTCACGGGTCTTGCGTGAAATTGTCGCACCCCTTGACACAAGGTCGGCGGCAATCTTCAAGCCGGATTGCGCTTCAAGCATCTTCCATGTCAAAGTGTTTGTTTCTTTGAGTGGGAAAAGGGTTGGATAATAGTAATCTTTGAGGTCGTAAGTGCGGATTACGGCTTCCATATCCTTTTCATTCAACCCAACCATCAATGATTTCTGCATATCGGTTTGCTTTTAGGGGTTACACATAAGCGATTGTCTTTAATGCCGACTTGATAGCGGCATTTACTGCGGGCGCGGTGGCTTCTCGCACAACACCGATAACCCATGCACTTACAAACAAGTTGTCGCCATCCTTGACATCCTCGTTTGACCCGGCTATTGCAACCGGGGTCACTTTCAACGTCTTGTTTGCGCCGCTTGATTCAAATGCACAAGTTCCGGCTTTGACTACCGCACCAAGGGTCGTTCCAACGGTGATAACATCCTTTGCGGGGTCAGACTTGTCGATTGCCGTTATCTGCTGACCATTGCAAGCATTGGTTGCGAACCTGTCACCAACTTTGAAATGGTGTCCTTTGGCAACCTCGTATGTGGTCGCCGTTGGAATCGCTTCCGTTATGATTTGCGCGGTCTTGCAAACCTCAAACAATCCATCAGAACCAACGCCAAGGGGTGTTCCCTCGAACAACCCCGTACCACCCAAGTTGGCGACCTTGACGGTTGCGCCACCGGGTATGTCCGCAACGCGGTGAAGAATACACTTCACAACGCGGTTGTCCTTTTTACGGTCAATTCTCAATCCCATTGTTTTGACGAATTAGGGGTTAAACATCTTTGCCCGCGAACACGTTGTTTTCGGGCTTTTGGCTGCTTATGAAGTCGGCAACACCTTTTGAAATACCGCTTTCTTCCTTTTGGGCGAATAGCGGGCTTCCGCCGGAATTGCTCAAATCAACATCAGCCTTGTTTTGATTTGCCGTGGCAATGTCCTTTTCCTTTTCCGCCAAGTATTCGTTGAAATCATCGTCCGTGTCGAACTTCATGCGGGCAAAGTCTTTCAAGGTTTGGTTCTTGAAATTCTCATCCTTGCAATTAGCCAACTTTTCGTTCAATGATTGAAGCCTTGACTTTGCGATGTTGTCTTGCTCATACCCCATCAACTTTTCTTGAAAAGGCTTGACCGCTTCCGCAACGGCTGCTTTGATGGTCGCGGCAATGTCGTTGGGGTCGGGTTTCGGGTTCGGGTCGCCGCCGGGTTCGGGTTTCCTTGCCACGAAATCAAACTTCTTCTTCAAGTTAGTTTCAAAGGTCTTGTTGCTTTCGGACACCTCCTTATCCACATCGGCGCGATACTCCTTGACAAATTCGCCCACTTGCGCATCGGTGAGTTTATCCACAAGGGCTTTCGCTTCATCTTCGGTTGCGCATTGTAACGCAAGTGAACGTGCCAATGCTGTCAAACCGTCCTTTCGCACGCCTGAAAACTTTGCAATCAGTAATGCTAAAATTCTTTCTTTCATTCCGATAATCTTTTTATAAGTTCACAAATCATGCGTAAAAAGTAATGTGTTTTACTATAATACACCTTAAAAACACATATTGACTTATCCTTGATTTATCCACATTTTGCATTGCAAGTGCATTTTATGCTATTGTAAACCGTTGTTGTACTGAATAAAACAATTACCTTTGTAATGTATTATAGTAATTCAATTAAAGCATAAAGACAATGACTGAATCAGCCGTTAAAACCGCAATGCGCTTGGGTGCGGACGTGCGCATTGCATCGCACATCGAATCAAGATTGAAAGACCCAAGACAACTTGAAGAAGCAATCAGAATGTTCTATGCCGGAACATTGCCGTATGAACTCGTTTATAATTCGGACAATCTCATTGATTTGGAAACCGTCAAATCACAGCTTATTAAAAACCTTATGAAGCGCAATCGCCGCTTGCCTTGATGCAATTGCATTGCACGGTTATACATTTGCAATGCACTATTATGCAAATAAAAGAAAAGGAAAGAAAAGAAAAGAATATAATTAAAGAGAAAGTATAAAGAGAAAAGCGGACACCGCTTTTCACGCTCCACATTGGCAAAAACAAGGTTGTCGAAAAAATAAATCAACTTTTTTGCGGATAGCACGAATAAAAGCGTTATCTTTGTACGCAAAAGATAAAAGCATGATTGTAACATTCGACAAGGATTATCTTCGTGAACTCTATGAAACGGGAAAGGGCGACAAGAAACACCGCTTCCAACCTGACATCATAAAGCGTTACAGAAAAGGCATTGACCTTATCAAAAGCGCAAACAAGGTTGAAGATTTGTTCCTGCTCCCATCCTTGCGTTACGAGGTCTTGAAAGGCGACAAGGCGGGCATTTCATCCATAAGGGTGAATGACCAATACCGAATCGAATTTACCGTGTCAGAAGAAGAAAACGAAACGATTGTTTACATCTGCAACATCTTGGAATTGTCAAACCATTATAAATAATTGCGTTATGGTTACTGTTAAAGGAATAGACCCAAAAATGATTGCCAACAATTTAGAGCCTTACGAACCCACCCATCCGGGCGAATTGCTCAAAGACGAAATAGAATGCCGGGGCTTGTCACAAAAACAACTTGCGGCGGATATGGGCGTGTCTTACACCGTCTTGAACGACATTGTGAACTGCAAACGACCCGTAAACACGAAATTTGCGCTTTTGTGCGAAAAAGCAATGGGAATCCCGGCTTATATGCTTTTGCGGCTGCAAGCCGATTATGACATGATTACAACAAAGCGTGATAAGTCTTTTTTGGAACGCCTTGCCAACGTAAGGAAAATTGCGGCGGTATTATAAATTTAATGGATGAAAATATGAAGAAATTTATTCGTGCTTGCATTACTTGCATAATTGCAGGGATTGCCCTTGTCGGATGTTCAAAAGATGATGATTTCGTTTCAACTTATTCCGAAAGGCAAGAAAAGGCATTTGCATTGTTCAATGGAACTTGGGCGGACATTCAGTTTTCAAACCTTTCAGGCGGTGAATTAGGCAGCCTATTGCCTGACCCAGACTTGATTGTGTTCGGCACTCATTTCGACAAAGAAATAGAAGTTACCCGTGACGATTACATGAACGGTCAAGAACATCTTTATTATGCACAAGGTGAATGCACATATAGGGCATTTGATATTGTTGATGAAGTATATGAAGATATTGAATGCTATTATTTCATCAATTCGGATGCAGATTACATGGCTTTGTATGACAAGGAAACAAATCAACGGTACAAAGGTTTCGATATGGACATACAAAGTGAAACAAGAATTGTTTTGCATGACCCGAACTTGACTTTGCCTTATATCTTTGTTAAGCAATAAACAAAATTGGGCTTCAAGCCCTTTTTGTTTGCAAATAAGTGTTTTATAGTAAAACAAAATTCAGATAATCCGCTAATTTTGCGGTGAATTTTGTTGCCGTTTCAATTATTCTTGCTACTTTTGCCATTGACTAACATACACAAGTGGCGGAACGCAAGAACCGCAAACAATCCGTTGGCGGTATTTTTATACCCTGACGGCTGACATATCGGCATTGTACCCCCGTGGAAATCTGTAATGGAAATCCAGCCACTTGTGGTGTTAGTCAACGGGAAAGGCAATGCCTTTTTCATTGCCTTATGTGAAAAGCCACCACACCCAAAGTGGCAATGTGTAATCTTTCATAAATTGACTAACAATGAAAGACCAAGTGACAATTTTTGAGAATGCCCAATTCGGGCGAATCCGCACTTCAATGAATGCGGATGGTGAACCTTTATTTTGCCTTGCTGATGTATGCCGGGCATTAGACTTACAACAAGTATCAAAAGTTAGACCAAGACTTTACGCAAAGGGGGGTGCATACTATTCCCCTCCTTACTAATGGTGGAACTCAACAAGCGTACTTCATCACCGAACCAAACTTGTACAAGTGCATTTTCCAAAGCCGCAAGAAAGAAGCCGAACAATTCCAAGATTGGGTTTGCGGTGAAGTTCTGCCAAGCATCCGCAAGTCGGGCGGCTACATGGTTGCCCGGCAAGATGAAACGCCGGAACAAATCATGGCACGGGCGTTGATGGTGGCAAAGGACACAATCGACCGCCAACAAGCGGCATTGAAGCAATCCGAAAACAAGAACTACTTGTTGCAATGCCAAAATGATGCTTTAACTTCAATGAATGAGGGTCAGCAACGGCACATCAAGGCTTTAATGCCCGGTGCGACATTCGCCAAAGCCGTTGAAACGTCTGAACATTCCATTTTGGTTGGCGAACTTGCACGCATCATCAAGCAAAACGGGGTAGAAATAGGACAAAACCGCCTGTTTCAATGGTTGCGTGAAAAAGGGTATCTTTGCAAAAAGGGTGAAATGTACAATCAGCCCACGCAAAAGGCACTTGACATGGGTTTGTTTGAAATAAAAAGACCGTAATAACCAAACCAAGCGGCGATTCCCTTGTCACCACCACAACCAAAGTGACCGGGAAAGGGCAAATCTACTTCGTGAACAAGTTTCTTTATGATGCTATCAACCAAGCGGAATTGGCAAAGCAAGCCGCACAAGCAAAGAAAGGGGGTGCGCAATGACCGTCAGCAAACAGACCGAAAATTTCATTGATTGCATGAAAACCATGCAAGACCTTTACACGAAAGTATATAAGTCGCTCAATGAAATATACAATGTGGATGATACGGAACGCATCATTGCCGACCAATTCATCATGGAATTTGACGCGCTCGAAAAGCGGATTGAAAACCTTGTCATTGCTTCCATGAAAGAAAGAATGTCTTGGGTCGATTCACAAGAAATTTGACTTAATGCAAGGGGCTGCATAAGTTATGAAAAACTTGTGCAACCCCTGCTTTATATTAGCCCCAATTATTTACCTTTGTACAACAAATTAAAATACAATAAGTTATGGATAAGAAGAAGCAAGAAATGATAATGGCTATTGCCAAAGAGTACGGTTTTGATACCTTTGAGCGGATTCCCGATTGGAAAGGTTATGAAGTTTATTCGCCCTATAACAAGAACGGCAAAATGCCCTTTATAGGGCAACCCGTGTTCATCCTTGTTAAGCAAGGGCAAGCACGGGTCGCAACCGAAGAAGAATGGGGGCAATTCATCGAAAACCTGCCGGATTGATTCTTCATTGCCGTTTCTTTGTCGCTCCCGACACATAATGCGGATTACCCCTTAAATTATCCACACGCAAGATGCTAATTCCATAGACCAATGAAAAGCGTTTTGCGTATGCCTTGAAGTCTGTTATGACCATGCCGCATTGTGGGTCGTAAATTCTCATTGTGCCGTCTTTGAACCTTTCCATTGTTATGATATGCCCGCTACGGCGATTTTTCCATCCAAAATTTATGTGGTATCGACCGGGTGTTGAAGTCATGTCCTCAAATTCCGACATCATTACCTTGAACGTCTTGTTCTTTATCTTGTAGCCATCAATATATCTACCGCCCGCACGTTGTTTTTTAGGGATATTGCCGTTGTCATCCAACCAAGCCTTTTCCGTTGCGTAAGAAAGTTCATAAGGGATATTGCCCTTTCGTTTCGTGTTTTGGTTCGCTTCAACATCATAGCCGCGCCGCCGCATTTCATAAGCGACAACACACGATTGGCAATTTATCCGATAGCCACCGCCAAGCGTATAATTCGGGTTGCCTTTCAGTTCGTTTGCATCATCATGGTTCATTGCCGCCGTTTTGTGCATTCCAAAAGACTTTTCAATTTCATCTTCATTGTCAGCCCTTGAATTATCATATTTGCCAATGATAGAATTTGCATCATATCTTGGCTTTTGCGCTTCATCAATGGCATTTTGAATCCTTTTCTTCAATTCATTCAAAGCATCTTTGTATGAAGTTTTATTCATACTCCATTCCTGCTTGTTGCCTGTAATTGCGGCAATGCCATTGAGCATAGCTGAAACATCGACATTGTATTTTCGTGCATCCTTGATTGTCTTAGTGGCATCAGTAATGAAATTATTATATTCTTGCATTTCCACATTAACACGACCTTGTAAAATCGAAATGGCATTGACAACGCCGGACGGATTACGGTTTTGTATGGCATCATCAAGGATGAATGTATTTAATCCCCATTCATTGCACAATGTGCGGATTGAAGATATTTGCGGCTTCAATTGGTCAAGCTGCTGTTGTACCGGGTCAATTTGCTTCTTGGTTTCAAAGTTCAACCCATTGGATAACTTACCGCCCTTGAAGTTGTCTTTGATGAAATAGGGTGTGGAACTCCAATTGGCTTGCGCTTCTTCGTGTTCCTTGACCCACTCTTTGAAGCCGTCCGGCACATCGACAACGACATTCTTTGCTTCCAAACGCTTGTATTGAGTGCCACGCAATGCCGCTTTGAGGTCGCCCAACTCATTTTCATCAAAGGTTTCTTCATCCATCAGGATTGGCACGGCGTAACACATACATTGCGGGTGCCAGCCCTTGAACTTGAAATGCTTTGGATAACGCCCTTTCAGCTTCTCGCAAATGTCACACTTGCACAAAGGTTCATGGTTTGACCTTTTGACCTCAAACCCCACGACAAAATCAAGGCTTTGCCAACGCAAATAATCGCTTTCACGGTATGCCATATTGATTTCAGACCGTGTAAGCCGGGCGGCATTCTTTGCGCTTGACCTGTAAACGCCCCGTCCGGGGTGAAATGCCTTTGCCGCTTTCGACAACACAAAGGTTGCCCCGCTTATCACGGACACGCCGGAACAATCGGTTGGGGTCTTTCAGGTTCTGCCGGACATCCCGTGAAAGTTGTGCCGCACTTCGACCCTCACCCAACCCGGCATCAAGTGCGGCTTCAAGTTGTTCACGGTATTGCCCAACATACTTCCAAACACGTTGTGAAAGGTTCATACCCTCAACCTTGCGCCCCTGAAAGGTTTTCAAGGCATCCAAATTTTGGTCTTGCATCTTTTTCAATTGCGCCTTGCTCAACTTGGATGTATCAAGTATTGAGGAAATGAAGCCATCATTCTTGCCGCAAGCAAACAACCATTGCTTCTTTGACCCCGTTTCAATGACCGTTGTAATGCGGCTTGCAAGTTGCTTGGTGACACTTTGCATAACCGCCTTGACACTTGGGTAATCATCGAAAGAAAACGGCTTGTCGGGGTCATATTTGCCCTTTGCCGCCGCCCTTGCTATTTCGGCGGTCGCCTTGTCAAACAAAGCATCAACGGCTTGCGTGTATTGCTCCGTTTGCCTGTAATGTGCGGCATCGAATGTCTGCACCGAAAATCGCTTTACTTTCTGCCTTTTAGCCATTGCCCCTTAGTTTGAAGTGTTCGCATTGAGGGTCTGACAAGAACTTGCTATATTTCCCCTCTTTGTGGAAAGGGCATTTGCACATGAACAATTCACCTTTCCAATTCTTTTCGTGCCAATCACATGAATGCGCACAATCCCGGCATTGATGTTTCGGTGCTTCCTTAACAATTTCCTTTTCATCACGCATCCATTTCAAGTTGTGGTTCACCGATTATGAAAGAATTTTCGGTTGTCGCTTGGTCTTTCAACTTCTGCATGGTCAATTTGACATTGCTTGAAAGCCCGGCTTTCTCGACTGATTCTTCTTGCGAAATCACGGGCTTTGTTGCCATTAGGCGGTAAGCCAATAATTAAGTTCGTCAATCTCGCTTGTAAGCATATACGGCACAATTTCGGGTTCAATGGCAATTGTTTCACAGTCTGATTCCAACGCATTGTTCATCTTGCCGACATAGCAAGAATGACATTCACACGCCTTTGCAAGTAATCATCGAAGATTTCCCGTTTGTCTTGCACTTTTAGATGGGCATCCATGAAAAGCAACTTCAATGCAATGCCGCTTATAGCCGCAAGCCCCTTGACCGAATCAAACGAAATATCCGGCGTTTGGGTGATTGTATAAATCATCTTCAAAAGGGTTTCAATCTCCAACTTGACGGCTTCCGGGGCTGACTGCCAAGACACATATTGCATGGTTGCACCATCTTCACCCTCAATGACTGCACCGCTTTCGCCTTTCTTTGCCCATCCTTTGATTATGCCCGTTGTGAATATCTTGGGGCTTGCGTGATAGTCGTTGGTATCAGCAAAGTTCGATAACAAGGTTTCCAATCGGTCAATCAATTTATCGACATCTTCCGTTTCAAACTTGGGTTGGTGTCCGTAAATGATAGGGATTTTGCCTATTGTGATAGGCTTTGGATAGCCCGGCGCGGCTTCATATCCATTCGCCCCGTTAATCCACAACCAATGTTCTTTGTCTGTGAATGTTTCAAAATAATCAACGGCGTTTTCCCCTGCATCCTTTCGGCTGAAAGCGCGTGAAAAGGCTACCATGTCGCCCGTTTCGTCAAAATAGGGGTAAAGGGTATCACCATAAGCGGGCGAAAACAAGGCACAACGCAACTTGTGTTTCGACTTGAAGCCATATTTGGAATTGGGCTTATCTACCGTGTACCAATACTCCGCACATTCCTTGTAACCGAAAATGGAACGACCGATTTTGCGGTTAAAGGGAATTGCACTTCACATCATACAAAATGCGGTTCAAAGCATGAAGAATCAACGCTTCATTGTCATTGGATGGGGTCGCATTGTAATTGATAGGGTTGCCGAAACAGAAAGACACGGCACGGTTTATTATCAACCTTTGAATGGCAAGGGCAATTCTTGCAACCTTTTCCGTTCTGTAATTGGTACTTTCGCCATCCACCGTGATAATCTTTTGCGCCGATTCCGCTTCATCATCCGCATCAATCTTCACCCGCTTATCCTTGCGAATAACCGGGTCGTTAATATCATGCAACTTGGGGTTAAGTGCCTTTTCCGCACGTTCCACATCGGGTTGCGGGATAAAACGGCAAGACTTCAATTCCGAAATCACATCATTTGCCGTTGCTTTCTTGAAAATTTCTTCGATTGGCATATCTGTTTTGTTTTATAGTGAAACACATTAAAATCCAAAAAGACCCGCAACATCTGATTTACGGGTGTTTGCCCTCTTTTCGATTGTTCCCGTGAGGGCATCGGGGGCATCATCATGTTCATTTTGCCCGGCTTTCAGATAACCGCATATCGCCTTGGCAAATTCAGGGAACAAGGTTTTCCACCCTTGCGGCATGAACGTAAGGTTTTGCACCATCGCCGAATGCTGATAAATGCGTGTGTCCTTGTTTTCGGTTTGGTGAAATGCCGTGAATGCCGTTTTGCCGTTGCCCATAAGTCGGCATTGCTTTTCAACATTGTTCTTGAAAAGGCGACCGCCGTTGTTCGCTTCGACAATGCACAAGGCAACGCCGTGTTTCGTCAGCATCTTTGCAAGTGCGGGTTCTGTGTACTCAACCGGGCGTGTCGTGTAAAGCACATCCACAACATAATTGGCAACATCCGTTTCATCATAGACAATGGCGCACAAATAATCTGCGCCCGTGTCCGCCGTATCGACATAACATTTCCGCTTGACATACTTTGTCGCCGGGCGAATGGTGTATTCAACAAAGCCGCTTTCGTACATAAGTCCGGCACGGGGTTGCGGGTCTTGTTGATAAAGGGATTCAAACACTTGGGGATTGCGTTTGCGTATCGCTTGCAACTTCTTCAAGCTGTGTCTTTCTTCCCAAAGTGCTTCACCCTCTTTTCGGGGGTCATACTCTGTCGGCTTGCCCTCTTTGATAGCCTTATAAACGACAACAACCCACCCATCGGGGTTGCTTTCCGCATCATACACGCCTTGTTGCCGCAATAACGTACCCGCCAAATCATCTTCATGCCATCGGGTAAAGACAATCAGTTGTTGGGATTCATTGTGAAGTCGGGTTTCCGCAACCGTATCGTACCAATCCGATACACTTTCACGGACAATGGGCGACCATGCCGTTTTTGCGTCCTTGTAAATATCATCCATGATAAGAATGTCCACGGGTTCGCCCGTCAAAGCACCGCCGACACCTACCGTCTTGAAGCCGCCCCGGTGTCCTACAATCTCGCATTCATCCGCATTGCGCAACCAAGACCCGGCAATCGTGGTCACATTGGCGGCATTAAGGTTAGTTTCCGGGAATATCTCGTGGTATTCGGGGGTGTCAATTATCCTTTGGATTTCACGGTTGAACTTTCTTGCTTTGGGGGCATTGTAAGACACAATCGCCAACCGTTTTTCAGGGTCATTGCCAAGAAGAAAGGCGGGCAAACGCCTTGTTGAACCCTCGGATTTACCATGTTGGGGCGGCATGAACACCATCAATTTGCGGATTTTGCCTTGCGCAAAGTCTGTCAGAACCTTGTAATATCGGCGGTGAAAGTCCGCCGGGCGGAATGTGGGCATGGTGGCAAGGGTAAAACGCAACAAATCGGAACGGCTTTCACGAATAAGCCGTTCTTTCAATGCCTTACAATACCGTATCTTGTCAGCCCTTTGCGCCATTATTCTAACTTCCTTTGCAATTCCGCAATTTCATTATCCAATTCTTCATCCGACTTGCCCGCAAACAAATCCTTTCCGTCTTTGCCTGTAACCTCGGTTGTCTGCCTGTTGCGCCAATGTTCCGGGTCGCCGTTGGTCAAAGTGAATATGATTGCCGCCGTGTCCGCCTGAATATGCTTCTTGGTGGTCGTTTGTTCCTTGATTATCGGCTTTGGATTGCCCTTTTCGTCTTTCACCTTGCTTGGAATGGTGACAACCTTTGTTTCGGTTACATCGTAGCCCTGTATCTTCTTCAACAATGATTTCTTTGCTTCTTGAACAAAGAATTGCATCCTTTCATCCTTTGCCTGCTCAACGGCGGCGGCAAAGTCGGGGTAATCATCCATCCATTGATGGTAAGTTTTGGGGGTGATACCCACTTGGCGGCATATTTCGGCAATGGTGAACGTGTCCGACTTGACAAGTCCGACAATACTTTCAACTATTTTCTTACCGTATTTCGCCATGTTATGCCTTTTTTAGTCTATTTTTGTCACTTTTATTACTTTATTCTTTCAATTCACACTTGAAGCCCCTTTCTTGTAACTCGTTGAATAACAGCGACAATTTGGCAACATCCCCACATTCAACAATCAACCTTGTGTCAATCACCTTTTTTGCCGGGCTTTCTTCTTCATCCTCGCTTTCCTCTTGGGCATCCAATGCAACGCCCCAATCTTCCGGGTCAAAGTCGAACTTTTCCGCTTCCTGCATTATCAAGTCCGTGTCAAAGGAAAGGTTTGCTTTGCTTGTCGCATTGTCGGCAAGGGCAAGTTCCCGACCTTTTGCCGAATCAAGGTCAATATCCTTGCGCTTGACCGCCACAAGGGAATTTCCGTCAGTTTCGACAATGATAACATTGTCAAAGCCAATGTCGGCGGCTTTTTCGGCTGTCTTGTTCCCGGCAATAATGCGGTTGTTCTTGTCAATAAGGATTGACCGCCCAAGCCCAAATTCGCGCAAGGACTTATCCATCAGGTGTTCGCCAAACTCCGTTCCCTTGTTGAAGTTCTTGTTGTCGGGAATAAGCGTGTCAATGCTCGCTTCGATTATTTTAGTAGCCATGACAATACGGAATTGATGTTGAACAACGCACAAATCATCAGGGCGACCAAAGCCCCGCACAATGCCCCAATAACGGTGAAAAACAAAGTCCATAAGTTCAACCATGCCGTGTCCTTTGGAATCCCACCATTCCTTGATTGCTCCGGCAAGGCTTCCGGCTATAAAGCCGACCAATGCACCGAACAAGATACCCACGACAAGGGCAATGATTGCACCGACAATGAAATGCTTTCGTTTGTCGGGGTGTTTGGCGGCTTCTGCAAGGCTTTCCCATGCTTCAATGATACTTTCCTTTACTTCCGAAAGAAAAGCCGAAATTCGGTCTTTTAGGGGCTGTTTGTTGAACACCGCTTCACCCGACACAAAGACGGGCGGTTGTGTCTTGCCTGAAAGGACACCAAGCCACACTTTGCCGCCGAACAAAATGTTGATACGTTCCTTGAAAGTCGGCTTCCAACAAGAAACACATTGTTTGCCGTCATTCCACACGTGCAAAGATGAACATTCCTTGTCCGACATGGTGGACGGCTTTTGCAATACCTTTGTGGATTGCGGAAAATCAATTGGTTTCATTTACTTTTGAATTTAGTTTGCAATGCAAATGCAAAAATAAAGGGTGTGTCACTATGACACACCCTTTTAGAAAAAAAGTTAAGCACAAGTTATTCAACTTTTACCCGGATAGGCAAGCCCGAAAACACCCATGCAAGCAAAGCCGCATCGCGCCCGTCTTGATTGGTTCGCCCGGTCAATCCGTGAATGAAGCCAATTCTTCATGCGTGATTTTTCGGTCTTTCCCTTTGCAACACTTCACCAACGGGGCGTGTGCCAAGACTTCAAGCCCGTAATGCTTGCACATTTCGATAATCTTGCGCCCTGTTTCATGGTTCGCGCCGACATCCTTTGCGATTTTTTCCGCCCGGTGTCCTTGCGCTTCATGGAAATTGCTTTTCCTGACCATCCACCCGGCTTCAACAACGACAATGACCGTTTCTTGCTTTTCAAGACTTGTCTTTTTGCAGAATTGCAAGTAATCCATCAGGCACGGAAAGGTCAAGTTTGACACTTCCAATTGCCGTGTTGTCGGTTTGAGGAACGCCACGCCCGATTTGTCCTTGTCGGGGTCAATGGCAATGATATTGTCATATCTGCATTTCATAAGCCACAAGCATTAAAACGGCAAATCATCATTTGCATTGTCGGATGGTTGGGGCTGTGCCGTCTGTGCTGCCGTTGCGCCCTGTTGTTGGCTTTCGCCTTTCAGACCACACAAGGTAACTTCATTCGCATTGACATTGACGGCGATTTGCGTGTTGCCGTGCTTATCTTGATAGGTTTTCAAGGACAAACGCCCCCGGACAAACACTTTGCACCCCTTTTTCAAGTATTGCGTAAGACCGCCGCCGTCACCGTACCAAAGGACGGACACCCACACCGTTGATTCATTCACGACCCCTTGGGCATCCTTTTTCCTTTCGGAATGGGCGACATTGAATGACACATACTTTTTGCCGCTGAAATCCTTGATTTCGGCATCATTCCCGATATTGCCAATTACTTCACATTGAAACATATACGTTTGTTTTTAAGTTATACAAATACTTTCCTTTTGTTATGCAAGTGCATTGCATTTGCTTTATCAATACGCTTTATTGTGCCGGATTGGGCGGCTTTCATTGTAGCGCATTTTCTGCATAATGTGCCACCACAAGTCTATATCCAAAGACTTTGCCCATTCATTGACATACGCAATACCGAATTGAATGCGCTTTTCAATACCTATCACGTCACGGGAAAGACCCTTGCACAAGGCAAAAGCGTTTTCGGTAAAGCTGAACTTGTCGAATGCCCGGTAATATCGGCAAGGCTTCATTTTCTCGAAGTCAATACCCAATGCCCCGGCAAGGTCGAAAAGGCGAATGGCGACATCTGCCATTTCATCTTCAACGGTATTCTTTATGATTGCTTCAAACGCATCTTCAAATGCTTTGCCTTTCCCCATGTCCTGTTTGATAATCAGCTTTGCACCGACCCCGGCTTTGTCGCCCTTGCGGTCGGCTTCCACCATTTCGGCGATTTCGGTAACAACAAGCATCAAACAATGTTCGTTGCTTCTTCTTTCATCCCAAAAGCCATGCTTTACGGCATTGGAATGCACTTTTTCGGTCAAATCGTTGTAAGTCATAATCTTTACTTGTTTTAGAATAACTTTAATTGTGCTTGGTGGTACAACAACCGTTGCTTTGCGGCATTGAAATAACCGGGGTCAAGTTCAATCCCCAACATTTCAAACCCCAAGTCATGCGCTGCAATGCAAATTGAACCCGACCCCAAATGCGTGTCAAGGATTCTATCACCCGGCTTTGCATAATTCATCAGCAACCACCCATAAAGTTTGATGGGCTTTTCGGTCGGATGAATCGTTTGTTGCTTTGCAAGTTCGCAACGGTTTATTGTCACAACCCTTGTCGGGCAATCAAAGGATGAATAAGCAAGTTCGCAATCTGACATTGTTAGCCCGGTTTGTCCTTTGAACCAACATATCCAACCCTTTGTGCCTTTCGACAAGTATTTTACAAAGTAGTTAGCACCCCAAATGATTTGGTTTTGCTGACCCTTTGAAGTTCCGTGAAGTATTCGGGGGGTAATTTATCCCAATCCTTTTTGTCATGCTGCTTGCGGTTGTGCTTTGGGTTCTTGCAGATACATTCCTTTTGCCCATCAATACCCAACCCATAAGGCGGGTCACATATTGCAAGGTCAAAGGCATTGTCAGGCAATCCCCGCATCACTTCCATGCAATCGGCATTCACAAGCCGGATTTTCCCGTATGTTTCAACATTCATATTCGACCCGTCACTATGTCAAACACCGCCTTTGTCAAGTTAATGTCATACAAGGCATTGTGCAATGATTCACTTTCGACATCAACGCCAAGCGTTTTGGCGACCGTGGACAACGAAATTCTCCATGTCGGGGCGGCGTGTCGCAAGATATGCGGACGCAAGCACCATCACATCAATGGTATTCGACCAGAACCAAGAACCAAAGTATTGGTCGCCGTTCTGCAAGAAGAATCCACGCAAAAATTGATTGTCGAAAGCCGCATTGTTATAACCGACCAAGAAAGAACTTGTCTTTCTTGTTGTACTTATCGACATACTTTTCAAGCATCGCAACAAATTCGGAATATACTTGTCGCATTGGCGGGTATGCCAACACTTGTTCACGTGTCACCCCGGCGACTTTCAAGGCTTCTTCTTCGATTATCGCCTTGGGGTTGGGCTGAACGTGAAAATCAAATTGTTCTTTGGAAACACCATCAATCACGATTTCACCCGATATTTGATGGATTCCGTTCTTGCCGGGATTTACCCCGGTCGTTTCAAGGTCAAAAAATAGAAGTTTCATTTTCTGCTTTTGTTTTATAGTGAAACATTATTTGCTAAATCTTCGATAACCATTGTTCCCATATCCGGCTTGCGACTTGTGCCATCATCACGGGTGGCACGGACATTCCGCACACATAATGGGGTGACTGACCGCCGAAATTGTAGTCTTGCGGAAAGGATGAAATGCAACACACTTCACTTTTGGCAAGGAACTTGGGTTGCACAAAGTGAATCAAGCATGATTCCTTGCTTGCAAGTGTCGGGCATATCTTGTCCGGGTACACATAAGCCTGATTGAAGTTCGACCCTTTGCCGAACAACCTTTCATTCGCGTCACCTTGGTTGCTGTCACCATCCTTGCGGTTATCCCACAAAAGGCGCATCACCCTTGAATTGATTTCGCGCCCTGAATAGTCGGCGACTTCACCAAACATTATTGGCGGCTCGTTGAAGTCAAGGTCTAATTTCGGCACTTCGTTGAAAAGGCTTTGCATCACCAAAAATGGGGTTGCAAGGTCTTTCCGCAAACAGACAAAGAACACACGTTCACGCCTTTGCGGAACACCCATCTTTTGTGCATCAAGCAACCAATGTTGGCAATAATACCCGGCATCCTCGAAGCCCTCATATATCCGCCTTACATACTCCTTGGCTTCACCAAGCAACAACCCCTTGACATTTTCGGCGACAATGACTTTCGGTTGCAGCTTCTTTGCAAGGTCTATAAAGTCGAAAAACAAGGTGTCAACACTTGCGCCGCCTGACCCTCTCGAAAGTGCTTCATCTTGCCCCATGCTTCTTCACGGCTTCCGGCGACCGAAAACGTGGAACAAGGCGGCGACCCGTCCAGCACGTCAAGGTTGTACAATTCGGGCGGCAAGTCCTGTCTATCCTTGAATGTCTGTATCGGTTCAAGGAAAGGAAACTTGGGGTTGTGATTCTGACAATATGCGTACATCATACGGTGGTCTATTTCATTACACCCGATTACATCAAACCCGGCAAGTTTGTAACCCATCGAACTGCCCCCCCACAAGCGAAACATGAAAAAACCGCCCCTTTGTCTTTGGTAAAACGGGCATCTTTCAAAGTCCAACGGTAATCGAATTTATGCGCTTTCATTAGTTCTATTCAATATATTGTTTACTCTTGTTGCCAATTCACGGAATTGTGGGTTATACTTGAAATCATCTTCGTATTTCTTCAACAAGTGAAGCATCGAAGAATGGTCACGGTGAACGTATTTCGCAATCTGTATCAACTTCATTTTGCGCTTGCGACAATGATACACGAATATCATTCGGGCAAATACCCCCTCACGCTTGCGCGACTTGGTGATATATTGATTGAAGCGTAACCCTGTCACTTCATGGATTGCATTTTGTATGCGCAAGATTGCCTTGTATTCATCATTTAGAATGATTATGTTTGATTCAAACAATACGTCCTTGCCCGTGCGGTTGGCAAAATCAAATTCTATTGAAGCCCCGGTTGAAGTAGTCCAATTATCCATCATGTAGATTGCATCACACGAATGCAGCATTTCAATATCCTTGCATAAATGCTTTATCCATTCTTCATGGGTCGCAAGACCATTCTTTAAGGGGTTTATCACTTCAAAGCCAAGTTCCGTCAATAAGGCTTCCGCATCTTCAAACCTTTGTTCGGCTTCCTTATAAGGCAAGCCGCTTATCTTTCCTGAAATGTATATCCTCATGGCTGCAAGTTCTTTTGATGGTTATGCAAAAACTTATTCACGAAATACACTTGACCCTTGCCCGTTACCTTGGTCGTGTTGGATATAAGAGTGTCGCCGTTTGGCTTCTGAATGGTTGTTTTCTTTATCTCGAACAAGCCCATTTCCATTGCCTTTTGGGTCGGTTGATTATACCTTTCACCGTGTTGGCACAAATAACCATTATCACGCATCCATTGGAAAAGCCGCTTTTCGCCCGTCTGGACACCGTTTTGGCATATTATCTTGGCAAGTTCACCGATAAGCACGGATTGTTTGGCGGTTTCAACCGCTTGTGAGAATAGGACACGGGGCGCATCGGCTTCAATCTGCTTTTGTTGCCGCTCGATTTGTTCCGCCTGTGCCGCTGCAAGGCGTAATGCTTCCGCAAATGATTGGGTATCGCCGGGGCGGTGGTCGGTTGCATTGCTTGCCTGACAACCTTTTCCATCGCATTGAATTGCTCAATGAATGCAACCTTGAATTGCATTGCTTTTGCACCCGTCAAACCCATTGCAAGCAAGGAAAATCCGTCACGGGTCATTATGAACATCGGTTGTGTTTGCCCCCGCATATCAACATACGTTGTTTCAAAGAACCAATTTTTCGCGGCTAAATTTTGAGCCGCCAAATTCCTAATGGCTTTCAACACATTCTTGTGTTGCTTGTCAAACACTTGTGACACCTTCAAAGAATCGGTCACGGGTGTTCCTTTTTCGGTTTTATAGACCGCATCTTGTTGAATGATAATACCGTCCATTGTTATATCGTTATTAGTTATTTATTCCGCATCATCATCAAAGAATCTTGGTTTTCATCCAAGAAAGCATCCAACGCATCATTGCAATATAAACCCTCGCAAATACTATCGCATAGATGGTCGATTTCGCCTTGTTTCCACGGGCAATAATCACATAAATCATCGCCCAATGTCTGTTTCAATTCTTCATTTGTCATTTGCTTCAAGTTCTATCTTTTGCAATTGCTTTGAGTTCTTGAAGCCGCTTTTTCAACACTTCCACTTGTTCATCCATTACCTGAATGGCAATTTCAGGCGATATGTTGAAAATGCGCATTGATGAACATATACCATCGGGAACGCCCAATTGCATACCCTTTCCATATTTGCCGAAACTTGATTCATTTTCAGCAATGGGGCGTTGGTCTTTTTCCGCACGTTCACGCGCCTTTTTGACTTCCTCGCACATTTCGGACTTGATTTTTCCGATTTCTTCAATCTGTTGGTGGCAATTGTAAATTTGCCTTGCTGTTTCTTTTGTTATCATAGTTGTTAAATTTTACGTCTGTCTTTTCCTTTGATTTCAAAATAGTTGCACATTTCCCGAAGTCGGCTTGCCACACGGTCGCCATACCTGTTGGATAATGCTTCACCGTTGATTTTAAGATTTGAAGTGATAAGGGTTAATTCATCGGTCTTGTCACCTCTGTATTCAAGCACATTCCGCATCACATCAAGGCGATTGCCCATGTACATTGATTCTTGCGGCTCGCTGCCTAAATCCTGAACACCAAGAATGCCTTGTGTCTTGAACCGTTGAATGTTCCCATCCTCAATGAACCTGTCGCAAATTTCATCAGCCCGAACGTCGCCCACCACAAAGGGCGTGTCGTGTTGTTGTCTTTCTCCATTGACACCCGGAAACCCCATGCGGCACTATATGCAAGCATGATTTCAAGACACCATGACTTGCCCGAACCCGTGTTTCCGGCAATGTAGATACCGCGTTTCAAATGCCCCGGAACAACTTGCCTTGTGTCCGGGTCAAGGCATCGCATTGACGTGTCGCAATGACACCATTTGATGAAGTTTTCGTAAGTGAAGCGGTTTTCATCGTCAATCACAAACTTTGCGTTTCGGCTTTTTCCGATTGCTTCAACAATCTTCAATGCTTCTTCAACGTCATATTGCAAGTATTGGTAACGGGTAATGCCGACAAACAACCCACGTTGCTTCACGGCTTCCATAATTCGACCGACACTTGGCATCTGCACTTTTACGGTCTTTTGCTTGCCGTCCTTGTCTGTTATGGTTTCTTTTACGTCCATTCGTCATTGCACTTTTTGGTTACACTTGCTTTTCTTGCCGGGCGCATATTGTCACGCTTTGACCATGTGACAACCGCCATCCGCCAATCTTTCATCTTATTTTTGCCAATCATCCAATCTTTGCTTTGATAGAACGCAATGAATGCTTCCGCATCAACCGAATATCCTTTTTCTTGAATGTAGGATTGTACTTCTTCAATAGTAGGGGGGCAAAACCGTTTGACGGTTTTTTTGCTTTTTCCCTTTCTATATCATTAGAATCTTTACTTTCCTTTTCTTTACTTTTCTTTTCTTTGGATATATCTTGCATTGCATTTGCATTCGTTTTGCATTGCTCTTGTTGGGCTTGCATTGATTGCCAACGCTTTATCGCCGCAAGTTTTCTTGATTCCGAAATGGTTTTGCGCTTTTCAAGACGTGCATTTATTGACTTTGACCAAAACTTTTTCGCCATCATTTTGGAACAAATCGAAGTCTTGCACTACACTTTCTACAACCGTGCTTTCCACGTGCAATGCAAATGCAATACTTTTGCATGATTTCAGGGGCAAGAAGCCGTCTTGTTCATATAGTTGTTCAACAATGCACCAAAACACACCGATACCCGCCGCACCGTGTTCAATCAACACGTCTTGCAATTTTGGGTCATTCCGGGCATTGTAATCATGTTGGAAATAATACACTTCTTTCATCGCTTGACGTGTTTTTGTGATTCACCGATACCGAACAACGCAAAGTCATATTTACACGGGTCTTGGGGGTCGAAAGCCGCCAAATTCCGGGTCAGTTCCTCAACGGTCTTGCGGTCGTTGCCTTGCCGTGTAATCAAGCCCAATTCACGCCCCACACGGGCGACATGAACATCAAGGGGCATCATCAGCTTGTCGGGGGTCAATTCGTGCCAAATGCCCAAATCAACAATTCCATCTTGACGGCATAACCAACGCAACATCAGATTCAAGCGTTTGCAAGCCGAACCGCCCTTGTGTCTGTTGGGTGTCGGGTTGGAAAGGTGCTTTGAGTATTTACCGCCATTGGCTTTTGCAAACATTTCACGCAATGTTTCAAAACCTTTCCAAACATTGCAACCGCTTTGGATGAACACATATTCAAACGAATAACTTTCAATGAATATGGAATGCAACCCCTTGCACATATACGCCAAATCACGACCAAAAAATGTGCGGTGAATGTTGCATTCGGGTCTATGTGTTGCCAACTTCCGTGCATCACAAAATTATAAGGCTTGCCATCCATAATGTCAAACAACATCTTTCGGCAACCGTTCATTATCTGTTTTCTATTGCCCCAAGCAATTGTCGAAGCAAGGAAAGCGGCAATTTCAATATCTTGTTTGGTCTTGCCCAAAAAGCAACGCGGAAACAACACCGGGTCATTCTCCATGAATGCCGTTGTGTTATACCTTGCCACAAGGGATTCCAATGTTATTTTCAAATCCTTATTCATTGTTGCGACAATTGAAGCCCCCGACCCGACAAAGCAAGCCGGGGGCATTTTGTTAAACTTCAATGATTGCGATTTCCGGCGCAATCTCCCTTATTTGCTCCAATTGTTCATCAATAACCTTGTCACGCAAATCTTCAAGCGTTACTTGTGCGCCCGGCGACAACAACACAAAGGCGACTTCACGCCCGTTCACCTGTGCGAATGTTTCCACCTCTATTGTTTCGGGCGGCATACCCTTGAAGATGGGCATTTGGATGGTGAACGAATCCGGGCAAGTTGGAACTTACCACTTGGGCGAAATTGTCCATGCGGTTGCCGTTTTCCTTGACCGCCCTTTCAATCTTGTTATTCACATCGGCGGTGAAGTTCATCAGGCTTGACACCAACTTCATGTTTTCGTTGCGGTCGGCAAAGAATGCCCGGTTCATCTTGATAAACAAGCCAAGTTCCGTGGGTGTCCAGACTTGCCGCCGTTAATGCCAAATTCAATGAACTTGGGGTTGTAACTCAATTTGCCCGTGATTTCGCCACGCCTGTATTCGTCCGCTTCATTCGTTATCAAGGTGATTTCGATTGATTCACGGTTTACAAGCACAATGGGCAATCTTTTTGTTCAAATTGCCCGGTGTTAATTCTCTTTTTGAGGTATTCAACGACCGCCCCGATTACGCCTTTCAAGTTGGTTTTGACGGGTGCTTTGGGTTCAAGTTCTTTGGGTGCTGCACCCTCACGAATGACAAGTTCCGCTTTGCTCATTCCGGGCGCAAGGTTGATTTGCAATTTTTCGTTGTCCATAATTCAAAAATTTAGATGTTAATTGTCCGTTCCTGTTGGTTGATTGAGATTGCGCACCACGCCAAAAATGGTGGGTTGCAGTTCGTCAGCGGTCGCCGGGCGGCTCTCAATCAACTTGCCGTCTTTGTTGTAGTACCCGGTTTCCTTTGTTTCTTGGTCGGTGAACCTGTAACATATTTCGGTCACATATTCCGCCTTTGCCTTGATATTGGTAAAACCATCTGTTTGCTGTTCCTGCAAGGGCTTCAACTTGCCCTTTGAAAATCTCCATCGCTTCTTTCTTCTCGTTTTCAAGTTTTCAATCTCAATCGACACGTTGGCAAGTTTTTCTTTTATGCCCTTGCAATTCTTCCGGGCTGTATGGCTTCATATAGCCCTTTTTGCTCGCAAGCCATCGCAATTGTCTTTCAAGAACGCTTCACGTTGAATCGGGTTCTTGTATTCCTGCCCAAGTTCTTTTTCCATATCCGATTTGTTTTACTATGAAACACATTCTATTTGAAAAGGAACACTTCGTTGTACAAGTCGGCAAACATTTCACCGAATTGCCGTGCCCGATTTGCGGTCTTAAAGCAAAGCCGAGAACCGACATTCGCATGCGGATACGTAGCCGTATAAGACGTATTCGCACACACGAACCCCGCAGCATCCCGGTCATATACAAACCAAGGGTAATACTTGTATTGGTTGGTGTTGCTGAAATCCGGCACGAAATCATCCGCCTTGTTCCATGCTTCCGCAATGGTGAACAACTTGTTCAATGCGGCAAGTGCTTTGAGGTGTCGCGGGTTCATTTCATCAACCAAGTGGGCAACGCCGGACAAATCCAAGCAATTGTTCGATTGCAGCTTCTTTGTTACGTTAAAGTCCGCATTCGGCTTGCCGCCAAGATACTTCCGGGCTTCCTCGTAGTTGGTCACAAGCTCGTTGATTTCCTTATCCTCGATTTCATCAAGGGTGAAATCAAACGGGGTCAAATACCCCTCATCGTCTGAATCCAAATCTTCGTTGTTGTCCTCAATGTAACCGTCCATCACATCAACGGCTTCAACCTTTGAATCAAACTTTCCAATGGCTTTTTCAATGCCTTTTTGTCTTAAAAGAAACTTCTTCATACTCTGAAAATTAAAATGGTGATTTATTGAAATTTGAAATTGTCATTCCGCTTTCCGCAATGTGGGTGGTCTTGCCCGTTGCTTCTTCGATTCCTTGCTTGAACTCCTTTGCGTTTGAATTGCCATCCGAAAGATGTATCAAGACAATATGGGTCACGCCTGACAAGTCGTTTGCAAGCAATGTTTCCCGGCAAGTGTCAAAGCTGCAATGGCTTTTCATAGTCCTTGCCCGTAATGCCATCGGCAATTTGCCCGCTTCAACATTGGCATCCAATATGTCTTGACGATAATTGCATTCAATCAAGATGTTATTCAATCCCTGAAAGGTGTAATGCAAGTAATATGTATCAGTTGCGAACAAGACCATGCCGCATTCCTTATGGTAAATCAAGAATCCGAAAGGCTCTTTGGCATCATGTTGGGTTGCGAATGGCTGCACCTTGAAATTGCCGATTTCGTACACTTTCAATTCTTCCATCACACGGACAAGCCGGGTTTGCGGCAAATGCAATGCGTCTTTCGTGCCTTGTGACATATAGCATGGGATTTGCGCTTCAAGGCACTTTCCGGCGTGTTTGGCGTGGTCGCCATGCTCGTGCGATATGATTACACCAGCAATGCGGGAAATGCCGAAATTGACCGCCTTTTGCACGTCCTTGAACGGAATGCCGCATTCTATCATCAAGCAATCATTGCCGTTGTCAAGCAAGTAGCAATTGCCCTTTGAACTCGAACCCAAAATCTTCAATTCCATAGCCTTTCGGATTTTGATTGTTTGTTAGAAACCGGGTTGGGGTTGTGGTGTCGGTGCTTGTGCCGCTTCATCATTCGCGGGCGCGGGTTTTGCATCATCCACCGCCTTGATTTCGCCCGTTTCCGGGTCAATCATTGTCGCCGTGGTCTTGTCGTTACCTTGCGCCAAATCCACCCCGATTTGCACTTTGTTGGCGTTGTCGTGCTTTTCGGCTTCAACTTCCGCCCCGACTTCTTGATAATCCACATCGACATTATGTCTTGGTATTCCTCAACGGTACGCATCCCCATTGACAATTCAGGGCGTAAGCACTTGTCCAAAATGAAGCCGCACGATACATAAGCATTTGTTTGGTCATGGTCTGCCATTTTGAACCGTTCTTTGTAAACCACCCCTCTTGGATAGCAAGGCGGATTGACACGGGCGAACTTTCCAAGACTTCATCCGAACCCTTTGCGCTCGTATAGGCGACACATTCAATATCCATCATCTTGCGCCCGTCAAATTGCTTGGTCGCGGCTTCGTTCTTGTAATAGCCCCGTCCGTTCTGACCATTCACCCATACTTTCGTGTACTCGACATAATCCACCATGCCAAGCATCCCTTTTTCGGTGAAGCGGTATTTCAAGGGCTTGAAGCGTCCGCAAGTGTTCACGGTTGCCACAAGGAATTTTGACGACCAAGACGGCTTGCCATAAATCGGCACCATGTTTTGCATGACCATCAATGGGCTTGCGCCGATACGTTGGGCAATCTCAATGGCAATCATGCAATTTGCCATCGCCTTTTCAATTGGGTTTTTGTCCGTTACCTTGTACATATCCGGCACAAGTTCCGAACTTGCGAACATCTTGCACACACGTTGCATTGTTTCAAATTGCACCGGGTCAAAGAAGTTGAACCCGACTTGCACGGGGGCGGCAACCGTCAATGCTTGCCCCTGCTTTTCTGTTTTCTGAATTTCGTTCATATCTGTTGAATTTACTTGTTAATGAATAGTGTTAGATACCCCCCCCCGAATTTTTCAATAAGTTCTTTCAAGGCGGCTTCTTTTACTCCTGCCGTAATAAGTTCCTTGCCTTTTTCCTGCAACGCTAATGCGGCGATTGATTCAACGACCTTTCCGCCGTGCCCCATGACCGCCACAATCTGTTTTGTGCCATCCTCACTTTCCACGGATTCGGACGCAAGGATTATAAGACCGCGCTTTACACCATCCTTTTCACTTGTCATTTCTGACATCATACGTGCGAATGCTTCCACCTGTGAAATAAATTCGCCTTTCTCAATTTTCTTTTCCATTGTTGCGTTATTTATTTGATTGTTAAAAAGTTGTCCTTATTGACAACAAGGTTGATAATCTGACTTTCTGTTTCGATAATATCATTGACCGATTCCCGGTTATCAATGAATATCGGGGCGCAAACGCCATAGAACTTGCACAACGTGTTGATTATGTCAAGCCCGGCATTCATTTGCCCGGCGGTGTTCGCACTTGGATAAGGAACACCATCAATCAATGGAATGCACGTTTCAACGGCATTGTTTTCAAGGGTGTAATCGCATAAGCGGAAAGACACGTGCTTGAACATCCCGTTTAATGCGACTTTCACATTCGTCAATCTTGGTCTTGGTGAATTGCTCAACCGTGTATTCTTCTTTTTCAGCATCGGCGATTTGTTGGGCAAGGTCTTTGCCTTTCTTTTCAAGGTCTTTGATTTCATCTTCGTAACGCCTGATTGTGTCACGGTTGGCAAGACGCTTTTTCAGTTCATCACGGGTCTTGTTCAACTCTGACTTTCTTTCTTGCGCCTTGCTCGTGTCGGCGGAACTTGCTTGTTCCGTTTTGATGGTGGCTTCAATTTCCTTGATTTCCGCTTGCTTTTCGACCCATTCCGGGATTGATTCAGGAACAACGGCGGCGGCATCAACAAGCGGCAAAGACACAAATTCGGCTTTCAATGCGTCAATGGCTGCTTGATGGAAACAACACTTGCGTTGGATGTTTCAATGTCCTTTTTCACATCCTCGATTTCCTTTTCAAGTTCCTTGATTCTTTCGCCAATTCCCTTTCCCTTGGCGGTTATCTCATTGCATTTGTCGGCTTGTGCTTTTGTGAAAACATCCCTTGCCTGTTCAATCATTGCGGCGGGCAATTCCTGCTTGCAATGGGGGCAAGTGGTTTCACCCTCATAGACTTTGCCGTTTTCCTCAAACCAACGCTTGCGCAAGGTGTCTTGCTCCGACCTCAATTTTCAATCTCTTTTTCAAGCCGTTCTTGCTCCTTTTGTGAAGAAGATAATTCACGCTTGGTGGTCGCCAATTCCCTTTCCTTTGCCTTGATATTGCTTTCCAATTCACGGCGGCGGGCATTGGCTTCAAATGCGGCTTCCTGTGCTTCCTGCTTTGCCTTGAAAATGATTTGTTGGCACTCTGATTTCAAGGTATTCACCGCCTTTTGCTTTTCCTGTTCCGCTTCATATTCCTTGCGGATTGCGGCGGTTGCATCACTGATTGCCTTGTCAATGTCCTTGATTTCATCGTCAATGACTTGGATTTGCACTTCAAGGGCGTTGAAATCTTCATTTTCGGGCATCATCTTATGGGTTTGGTCAATCCTTGGTTGGATTTGCGCCAATTCATCTTTCAAACGCTTCTTTTTTGCCGAAATTTCGGCTTTGAAGTCCGAAAGTGATTTGCCGCTTATCTTGTCAAGCAAAAGGGCAAATTCGGGCTTCATTGAAGCAATTTCGGCATCTGTGATTGTTCCGGCAAGCTGAAAAAGTTGTTCCCTTTGCAGCTTCCACGGCATATTGACAAAGAATGCCGGATTGGTTATCATCTTGAACACGGATGAATCAATGATTGCTTCAATCCTCTTGGTGTATTCGCCGACATTGACCGGGGTATCATTCCACCAACATTCGGTGTGATTGCCCTTGAACACTCTTTCGACTTGCCCACGTGGTTTTACCCAATCTTCGATATAGGCACGTTTCAAGTTGATTTCCTCACCGTCCACATCAATGACACCCGACACGCTGCATTCTACATTGTGCAATTCCTTGCCATCAACACGGGTCTTGATTTCGTAGTCCTTTTCGGTCTTTGGAATCTTTGCCGAAAAGCAACCAAATGAAAGCATCGAAATGCCTTGACTTGCCCAGCCCGTTGCCGCCCGAAATGGTGGTTACGTCCGGGTTGAAATTCGTTGTCCGTTCCTTTTCACCCTTGAAGTTGCAAAGGGTTAGGGATTTTAATGTTACCTGTTTCATTGTTGCGTATTATTTATTGTTATTGTATAGTTCCAAAGCAAGGTCGGCATCGACAACTATAATGCGCCCGTTTTGCTTGATTGCCCGGTCAATCCGTCCGCTTGCCTTGATTCTGTTTGCCGTTGTCATACTGCAATTGAACACTTGGGCAATCCCGGCTATGCCATAGACAAACCGTTTTTCGGGTGCGGTCGGGGCTTGTGGCGCTGCCTTGTCCGTTTGTGCGGATTCTATCAACTCCATCAATTCACCAACCGTCAAGTCGATAATCCTTGTATTTGGGTCAATTTTTATCATACTTCATCATCCATTTCAGGCAAAAGCCCCTTTGATTCCCAATACTTCGCAAGCCTGTATGCGACATACCCGAAAAGGGCGGCAATCGTCTTGCTGATAAAGAAGTCCTTAAACCATGTTTCTTGGTTTATTGGTTCGATGTTGCGCATATCAACGCAAGGACACCGAACAAACCGACAATGGCGATTCTGACTTGTTTCTTTGTTTCTTCTTTCATTGTTGCGAAATTTTTAGTTGTTAAAAATTCGACCGTTGCAAAGTCATCTTCAAACTTTCTTCTTGACCTTATCCACCCGAACCGTCCGGCAAGTGTTCCTTGTGCGAACTCTGATTGCCACATTGTCGAAATTGAAGATTTGCGGTATCAGCAAGGCGACAAGTGTTGTTGCAATGAACTTGCGTTTCAGGGGCGACAAGTCAAAGGAAATGTGGAATTTCGTGCAAAACCACCATGCGGATAATTCATTGACTTTGGAACACCCGGTTTTCTCATATATGTTCCGGGCGTGATTCTCCACCGTCCGTTCCGAAATGAAAAGGCGTTCCGCAATGTCTTTCTTGCTTGCGCCCCATGCGAACAATTCCGCAATTTCGGCTTCACGCTTGGTCAGGCTTTTTTGCTTCCATATCACATTCCCCAAACGTCCTTAATCCCGTAATCGGCAAAGACGGCTTCAATCGCCTTTGCTTCCGAAACCTTGGGTTCGACCTCACCTTTCAATCTGTTTAAGAATGCCATTCGGGTATTGATACCCAAAGCCGCCATCAGCTTTGCCCGGCATTCGGAAATGTCGCCGTTCTTGACTTGCGACCATCCTTTGTTGAATGAAAATTGTTCTTTACTCATATATGTTTGAAATTAAATGTGTTCAAATCCGCAACTTTTCGGGTTTGCTTTTGGCATTCCGCAAAAATGACGTAATTTTGCTATTTGCAAACGCTCCTTAATGCTTTACCTTTGCATTGTGGAACTTTACGTTTGCAAAGATACGGCATATTGCGTGTAAAACCAAACTTTTTCACACAAAATTGCGTGTTAAAATTTAGTTTATTTTGTAAGTCGTTGATTATGAATGATTTGAATATAAAAGAAATTCGTGAAAAATTAGGTGTATCGCAAGAAACCCTTGCGGAAATGGTCGGCGTACACCCTCGAACCATTCAAAATTGGGAATCGGGCACGAAAATACCAAGGTCAAAACACGCAATTTTGCGTGACCTTGTGTTGAAGCCGCAAAATTACGCCGGGGGTGAACAACAAAATGTTCACGGCGACAACATCAATGGCAACAACGTAACGGTTCACAAGACCGACACCGACAAACTGTTGGAAATCCTTGCAAGCAAAGAACAATCTTTGGCAAAGGCGCAAGAACACATTGACAAGTTGTTGGAAATAATAGGGAACTTAACGAAAGGGCAATGATATGGGAACAATAAAAATCAAGGTCAATGACTATTACGGCAACCCGTCTTATTATTCGGTCATGCCGCAAGAAATTTTTGATGAACTCGAATTGGCAAGCCTGAAAGGTGAAGAATATACGACCGTGAACAAAGACCAGTTCGACACAATGATTATTGAATATGATAAAAAGATGAAGCAATGGGAACAATCAAAAGTATAACATTCATCGTGTGTTGCTTGCTGCTTGCCGGATGTATGAATAACGCAAGCAAGCAAGTTCCACAACACGAACAACAAGAAAAGTATGCCTTGCGTGAAATGTTGGATTCTTGCTTGCAAGCCCAACCGAATGCAAACAACAATGATGTAACAAGGTCTATTCTTGCGGACACATTGAAATCAAAGTTTCAATGCTTCCGGGGGCATTCATTGCCCTACATTGAAGATTTGCCGTTTCAATATGAAATGTGCTTGAAGTACCCACAAACACTTGAAACCGACATTGAAAAATACGTTGTGAAATTCGGGTTTGGTGACGTGACATCAAAATGCGAATTGTCCGACAAATACGAAACGACCTTTCAAGTCTTTGCGATATTGGACAAAGAAACGGTCGCGACACTCGTTGATGGTGCTTTGTATCATATCAAAGGCACGTTCCGGGATTTTGCGAACAATTCAGCGGAAACGGGTTTCAAGTTGCCAAGCGGCAAATGCCTTGTCGATTATCCAAGTGTGGGTGTTTCTGCCTTTGGCGACAAACCTTTCATTGACATGGGAACATTGGTGATTGATAGTCTTTCATTTACACAAATCAAGCAACAATGAAAAAGAGCATCAACCCACAAGCAATGGCAATTCAACGCCGTTTCTTTGAAGCATTGGACTTGGCTATCTCATTAGGCAAGATAACCGGGTTGAAAGGCTTTTGCGCTGACCACAACTTGAACCGAACCAAGTATTCACGCATAAAGAACACCCTTGACAAGCCTTTGGATGAAACGACTTATAAAATGATTGATTTGGACGCACTTTCGGCGATTTGCACGGACTTTGGCGTTTCGCCTGAATGGTTGTTGCTTGGTCGGGGTAAAATGCTTAAATCGGACAAATAATGCACATTCAGAAAGGTATAAAGTTCTTGCTTCACAAGCGCAAGGCGGGTGACACGCAAAATCTATCCATCCGAATGCGTGTGACATTGCGGGGGCAAAGACCGCTTGATTTCCCAACCGGGCATAACATAGACTTGAAAGATTGGGATGCGGACAACCAATGTGCCTTGAAATCGGCAATCGGGGCGGCTGACATCAACCGCACCATTGACGAATGGAAAGCGATAATGAATGAAGTGTTCGCAAGATATGAATTGCTTGAAAAGCGTGTTCCGACATTGGGCGAAATCAAGGATTTGTTCAATGATATGGTCGGACGCAAGACCAAGACAAATGAAAGCCTTGCAGACCCGAACTTGGATTTGTTTCAAGTGTTCGACTTGTTCACCGAAACAATGGGGATGCAAAACCAATGGACTAAATCGACATTTGAGAAATTCGCGGCAATCAAAAGCCATCTTCACGATTTCGACCCGAACTTATCATTTCCGGGCATAAATGAATCGAAGATGCAAGCATACCTTTCTTATTTAGAAAAGAAAGGATTGCGGAACACGACCATTGCCAAGAACCTTGCCTTTGTCCGTTGGTTTTTGCGTTGGGCGCACAAAAAAGGGTATTACAATGGTGATATGCAAGACACGTTCAAACCGAAGTTGAAAGGCACGGACGGCAATTCAAAGGAAATAATATACTTGACCCAAGACGAAATCAAAATCTTGGAAAACCACCAGTTCTTGCCCATGCAAGCCGCGCTTGAACGTGTCCGGGGGATGTGTTCTTGTTTTGCTGCTTCACGGGATTGCGGTATTCGGATGTTGCGAAATTGAAGCGGTCGGACATCAAAGACGGCTTCATTGTCGTTGTGACCAAAAAGACGGTGGACGGATTGCGCATTGAACTGAACAAGCATTCGCAAGCCATTCTTGACAAATACAAGGACATGAAATTTCCAAAGGATTTGGCGTTGCCCATCATATCGAATGTGAAGATGAATGCCCGCTTGAAGATTCTTGGGCAAGTGTGCGGCATTGATGAACCGACACGCATTGTCTATTTTCAAGGCGGTGTCCGACATGAAGAAGTGTTCCCCAAATGGGCTTTACTGACCACACATTGCGGACGGCGCACGTTTGTTGTCACCGCCTTGCAACTTGGCATTCCAAGTGAAGTGATTATGAAATGGACGGGTCACAATGACTTTTCGGCAATGAAACCTTACGTCAAGATAGTAGATGAATTGAAAGCAAAGGCAATGTCAAGGTTTGACGGTCTGTAATGTACACGAATTGCCCGGCTTTGCCGCGTACACGATTTTGTACACGATTTTTGGGCATTTTCATGGGATTGTGTGGTATTGTAGAATATCACCATTTTGGGCGAACAAGAAAATTCATTTAAGCGACAAGGATTTTGGCATTGTATGATATTCTATGATAGAGCAACGTCTTCGTCGCCGTCTGGAAGTCCCGCGTCGCGCTGCGGAGGATCGAAAACATCGACGCCTACCTCTACGTCGTCGCGCGCAACGAGGCGAACCGGTATCTGAAGGAGTCCCGTACGCGCCGCCGCTGCCTCTCGTTCGAGGAGATTCCCATCTCGCTGATCGACCGAAATTCCCCCCCCCCACAGCGAAGACGCTCCCGATAGCCGGTTGATAGAGGCCGAAGTCGAGGAGCTGGTGCGCCGTCTCATAAACGATTTGCCCGAACGCTGCCGCACGGTGTTTCTGCTCAACCGGCAGGAGGGGCTGTCGTCGCGCGAGATCGCCGAGGCGCTGTCGCTCTCCGAGAGCACGGTGCGGGTCCAGATCAAGATCGCCGTCGACAGGATCGTGGCCGGCATACGCACGCATTATCCCGACCTGAAGCTGGTTTCCCTGCTGCTGTTCCTCTTCACGGCGCGTTTCTGACGCCTGCCGGAATGAAAAAAATGAAAAAAAGCCGCGGTTCCCTTAAACGGAACCGCGGCTTTCGCACTCTATATGTGTATACGACCAAAAAGGAGAAATCATGCAATATCAGCATACGAAGAGGGAGCCGGAGATGGCGGAACTGATCGAAGGTTCGGAGCGCGACCGCCGCAGGCTGGCGGAGCTGCTGGACGGCATCCGGGTGGGACCCGGAGTCGACGCCATGGCCGACGGAATGCGGGAGGCGGTGTGGGCCGACGTGCGCTCGCGCATCCGCCGCCGGGGAATCCGGATGCGGATCGTCCGCTACGCCGCGGCTGCGGCCGTGATGGCGGGCGTCGTCTGCGGCAGCTGGTTCATGGGCGGACGCCGGACCGAAAGCCGTCTGGTCGCCGCGGCGCAGCCGGTGAGCGTCTCGACGCCTCTGGGCGTGAAGTCCGACGTGGTGCTGCCCGACGGTTCGCGGGTGCGGCTCAACGGCGGCACGCGCATCGTCTATCCCGCGCTGTTCGGCGACGAACGCCGCGTGGAGGTCGACGGCGAGGCCTATTTCGAGGTCGAGCACGACGCCCGCAGGCCCTTCGTCGTCGTCACGGGACAGGTCGTCTCGACGGTGCTCGGAACGACTTTCAACGTGCACGCCTATTCCGAGGACGAGAATTACCAGATCACGCTGGCGACGGGCAGCCTGCTGGTGGACGGCGGTCCCGAGTCGCGGAGCGTGCGGCTGCGTCCCGGCGAGCAGGGATTCTTCGAGAGGACCTCCGGGCTGCTGTCGCTGCGCAGGGTGAACGTCGAGCAGGTGCTCTCGTGGCAGGAGGACAGGCTCTACTTCCGGGCCGAACCCCTGGCGTCGATCGCCCGGAGCCTCGAAAGGCAGTTCAACGTCGACATCACGATCCCCGACGAACGGCTGCGCAGGATCTGTTTCACGGGTGAGTTCGTCGACGGCGAGAACATCCACGAAATCATGCGGATCATCTCGGCCGACAGCCGTATCCTCTGCCGCAGCCGCAAGAACCATTTCGAGCTTTACAGAAACCGATAGAGATTCACGATTTTTTTCACTACAACCTAAATTTCAATCCTTATGAGTAACAATTCTACCAGCAGAAGGTCCTTCCGGGACCTTTTCGGCCAGCGGATGCTGTGCAGACTGAGCGGATTGCTGACCCTGTGTTGGTTCACGGTGGCGGCCCAGGCTCTTTACGCGCAGAATCCCGTGATTTCGTTGACGCTGAAGAACGCCACCGTGCGCGAGGTGATCGAAGCGGTCAAGACGCAGAGCGGCTACTCGTTCTGGTATCGGGAGAGCGAGATCGACCTCCGGAAGCGCGTTTCGGTCGAGGCGCACGATCAGAACGTCCTGAAACTGCTCGACGGCGTGCTCGCCGACCAGGGAATTCTGGCCAAACTCGAAGGCCGCCACATCGTGCTTTACAAATCCGACCCGGCAGGCCGGGGCCGGGAATACCAGCTGAAGGGCCGCGTCGAGACCGAGGCCGGCGATCCGATCGTGGGGGCGAACGTGCTGGTCGAGGGCACGACGAACGGCATGGTGACCAATTCGAAGGGCGAATTCGCCCTGAACGTGACTGCGGGCGCGCGGCTCAGCGTGTCGTTCATCGGTTACGACGCGGCGCAGGTCGAAGTGGGCAACCGGACGCATCTGACCGTGGTGCTGAAGGAGAATAACCAGCTCCTCGACGACGTGGTGGTGATCGGATACGGCGTGCAGAAGAAGGTCAACCTGACCGGCTCGGTCGCCGTGCGCCAGATGTCGGAGATCGAGAACCAGCCCATGACGCACGCCTCGCAGGCGCTCTATTCGATGCCCGGCGTCTACATCAACCAGGCTTCGTCGAAGCCCGGCAGCGACGGCGCGACGATCCGCATACGCGGCGTCGGCACGATGAGCAGTTCCAGCCCCATGGTGCTGGTCGACGGCATGGAGTATTCGCTCAACGAGCTGAATCCCGGCGACATCGAGACGATCTCGGTGCTGAAGGACGCTTCGGCCTCGATCTACGGTTCCAAGGCCGCCAACGGCGTCATCCTCATCACCACGAAGCAGGCCAAGAAGGGCGCACCGGTGGTGAAGTTGAGCGCCAACTTCGGCATTCAGTCGGCGACCTACGTGCCCGACGTGGTGACCGACCCGATTCAGTATATGAACATGCGCAACCAGGCCGAACTGAACGAAGGCAAGCTGACGGTGACCTACAACCGCGACGACATCCTCGAATACGAGGAGGGCATGAAGCACGACAAGTACATCTATCCCGCCTCCGATTGGTACGACCTCTGCTACCAGAACGGTTTTCTCCAGCAGTACAACGCCCGCGTTTCGGGCGGCACGGACAAGATCTCCTACTCGCTGGGCGGCGGTTACATGAACCAGCGCGGCATCATGGTCGCCAACGACGACGCGGAACGCTTCTCGTGGGACATGAAGATCAACGCGCAGGTGACCAAGCGCCTGAAGGTGGGCATCAGCCTGCTGGGCAACCTGCGCTACAACACCGACCCGATCTACGGCGTATCGACGACGGTCAACGTCATCAACCGCGCCCTGCCGATCTTCGGCACGCAGCTGCCCGACGGCAAGTGGCTCTCGACGTGGCTCTCGACCCCCGGGCGCAACAACCCCGAGAATCCGCTCATGGAGCTGCACGAGGGCAACACCAAACGTCAGCTTCACCGCATTCTGGGGCGCATCAACATCGGCTACGACCTGCCGTGGGGCATCAAGTACAACGCCAACCTGGGCTACGTGAAGGTCGACCACTATTCGAAGGACTTCAAGCACGCGATGTACACCTACAATCCCAAAACTCTTGAGCGGAAGAACTTCAGCGCCTACGTTTCGGCCAAGGACTGGGACAACAACGCGATCAACTACACTTTCTACAACACCCTTTCGTGGGGCAAGAGCTTCGGCGGCAACCACAACTTCAACGTGATGGTCGGCACGGAGTACAAGCGTTACGACGGCAAGAACTTCCAGGCCAAGAAACGCGACTACTTCAACAACCAGCTCACCGCCCTGTCGGTCGGCGCCACGATGGAGGATATTTCGGGCGGATCGTCGCTCGAACTGCTCTTCTCCTACTTCGGGCGAATCACCTACGACTACAAGGAGAAATACCTGATCGACGTGACGGCGCGTTACGACGGCTCGTCGAAATTCGCCAAGGGCAACCGATGGGCCTTCTTCCCCGCCGTGTCGGTCGGGTGGCGCATCGACAAGGAGAATTTCATGCAGAACGTCCGGGCGGTCGACGTGCTCAAGCTCCGCGGCTCGGTCGGCGAGATGGGCAACCAGGCCATCGGCAACTACGAGTACCTGATGGCCGTGCTGGCGAACAAGAGCTACAATTACAGCTTCGGCGACGTGTTGTCGGGCGGCGCGGCGATCAAGGATTTCGTCGACGAGAACATCTCGTGGGAGACCACCCGCACCTACAACCTCGGACTGGATTTCGAGGCCTTCGACCACCGCCTGCTGTTCAGCGTCGACCTCTATAAGAAACGCACCGAAGGCATCCTGCGCGACGTGAAGATTCCGGCGCAGATCGGCAACCTGAACGGCCCGAAGCAGAACATCGGCGTGGTGGCCAACGACGGCGTCGAGCTGAACCTCCAGTGGCGGAGCGCGGTCAAGAATTTCCATTACAGCCTCGGCGGCAACTTCTGCTACAACAAGAACATCGTCGTCGACCTCGACGGGCAGGAGTACATCAAGACCTTCAACATCATCCGCGAGGGCGAACCCATCGACGCGTGGTATCTCTACCAGGCCGACGGCTTCTACAACAGTTACGAGGAGATCGCCAATTCGGTGACCGTCGGCAGCGGCGTGAAGCCCGGGTACATCCGCTACAAGAATCTCAACAACGACGACAAGATCGACAACGACGACCGCGCCGTCTGCGGCAACCTCACGCCGAGCATCACCTACGCCTTCAACTTCTCGCTGGGATGGAAGGGACTCGAACTTTCGGCGCAGTTCCAGGGCGTCGCCGACGTGAAGACCTATCTTTCGGGCAACCTCGCAGCCCCGTTCTGGAACGGAGCGGGCGTGCTGAAGGAGTGGGCGACCGACGCGTGGACCCCCGAGAACCACAACTCCCGCCTGCCGATCCTCCACACCGCCACGGGCGCGCCCGAGATGCACGACTACAAGAACACGCAGTGGCTCTACGATGCGTCGTACCTGCGCTGCAAGCAGCTGCAACTCTCGTACACCCTCCCCAAGAGGTGGATTTCGAAGCTCGGAATGAGCCAGTGCCAGATCTTCGTCAACGGCGAGAACCTCTTCACGATCTCCCCGCTGAAGATGTTCGACCCCGAGATCGACCTTTCGTCGACCAACCTGATGCAGTATCCTTCGCTGCGGACGATCAACTTCGGCTTCAACATTACTTTCTAATCGCTTCAAATACGGAAAAACATGAAAAAAACAGTAATCGGATTGATGCTTTGCGGTGCGGCGGCGCTGGCCTCCTGCAACCTCGACACCATTCCCACCGACAAATATACGGTCGAGACGTTCTGGGAAACCGAAGAAGGAACCGAGGCCGCCATGACCGGCTGTTACAACATACTGACCAACAGCGCGCTGTTCGGAGACTCGGCGCCGCTGCTCGAAGAGACCTGCACGCCCAACGCCTATAATTACAACAACGCGGGCGGATACAATGTCATCGCCCAGGGGACCCACACGGCCAACAGCTCGGGCATCATCGCCAACCGCTGGAAAAAGTGCTACGAGGGCATCGGACGCTGCAACACCCATCTCAACCGCCTGCCTGCCGCCGTCGTGGCCGACGACCGCAGGGTGCAGATGGAGGGCGAGGCCAAGTTCCTCCGCGCGCTCTATTACTACATGCTGGTGACCTATTACAACGGCGTGCCGCTGATCCTCGAAGAGCCTGTCTATGCGCACGGTTCGCTGCCCCGCGCCTCGCGCGAGGAGGTGGTGCGGGCGATTCTCGACGATCTGAACGACATCATCGACCGTGAACTGCTCGACTGGCAGTGGACCAAAGCCGCCGACCAGGGGCGCGCCACGCGCGGCGCGGCGATGGCCCTCAAGGCCCGTCTGCTGCTTTTCGAGGCCAGCAAGCTGGTCAACCCCTCGAACGACGCCGCGAAATGGCAGGCTGCGGCCGATGCGGCCAAAGCCGTGATCGAAAAGGAGGCCCAGGCGGGCTACGACCTGTTCGGCGACTACCGGAAACTCTTCCTGCCGGCGAACGAGCACAGCTGCGAGTGCGTCTTCAACATCGAATTCTCGAAGACCAAGAACACGGCCGTCAATTCGTTCAACGTTTACAGCGTCCAGTACCGCAACAACGCACCGCTGCTCGATCTGGTGATGGACTACCGGACGACGACCGACGGTGCGGCCACGATGGGCAAGTACGACAACCTCGATCCGCGTTTCGCGGCGACGAATTTCTATCCCGGGAGCACGTTCCTCGGCAAGGCCAACTGCCCGGCCGGGGAGGTGTGCCAGTTCACGGGCTTCGCACACCGGAAACTCACGATCTACGACGCGCAGAAGCGCGATTCGGACGACAGCAACGGCGAGACCAACTACATGTTCATCCGCTACGCCGACGTGCTGCTGATGTTCGCTGAGGCGCAGAACGAGGTCGACGCCACGCCCTCCGATGCCGTTTACGACGCCGTGAACCGCGTGCGCGGCCGCGTCGGCATGCCCACCTATGCCTACGGTTCGAAGAGCCAGTCCGAAATGCGCGAGATCATCCGCCACGAGCGCCGCGTCGAATTCGCCGGCGAGGGGCTTTATTATAACGACATCCGCCGCTGGATGACCGCCGAGCTGGTGATGAACGCCGTGATTCAGGACTATGCGGGCACGGACATCGCCGTCCGGGCGTTCGACCCCGACCGCGACTACTGGTGGCCCGTTCCGGCGGACCAGATCCTGCTGAACAAGAAACTCGAACAGAATCCCAATTATTAATCCGACAACCGCTAACTGGCAATTATGAAAAAATATCTGTGGATACTGGCTGCCGCATTTCTCCTTCAGGCTTGCAGCAAAGACGAGGAGGAGGGACCTTACGTTCCCTGGCGGCCGGGCGACGACAAGGAGGAGACGATCGACCTGGACAAGGCCACGAAGGTGATGATTCTGACCGAGCAGGCCAAGAACCGGATCGTGATGATCGACCAGCCGACGGGAAAGGTCGCCTGGGAGTGGACGGCCGCCGACAGCGGGCTTTCGGCTGCGGAACAGGCGTGGTTCGATCTGCCCGACGAGGCCAAACCGGTCTACAACCGTACGTGCGTGCTCGTCACGGCTTCGGGCGGCGGCGTGGCGCTGATCCGCATTGCGGACAAGAAGGCGATGTTCTACGCCAAGCCGGGCGGAAACCCCCACTCGGCCGAGGTGCTGCCCGACGGGAATGTCGTCGTGGCGTCGAGCACGGGCAACCTGTTGAGCGTCTACGTGTACAATGGCGCCGACAGCTACGTTTCCAGACCCGCCTTCACCATGCCGGTCCATTCGGCCCACAACGTGGTCTGGGACCGGAAGCGCGGCTGCCTCTGGACGGCGACGGGCGCCCAGCTGCTCAAGCTCGCCTACAACGGGAAGCGTACGGCTCCGGAACTGACGCAGGTGCGCTCTTACGATATGGCGGCGGGGAATACCGATGCCCACGACCTGGCGCCCGTCTGCGGGGAGGATGCGATGTATGTATCGACGAATCAGCATGTCTACAAGTTCGACTGTGCGGCGGAGAAGTTCCTCGACGTGCAGATCTTCCAGCAGAACACCATCAAGAGCATTTCGACGGGTCCGGAGGGGTATTCCACGATCGTCATGCGCCCCACGTCGGGCGGGAGCAACTGGTGGTCGGCCGAGGTGTGCGACATGAAGGGCAACCGGCTGTTCAACCGCGCGGGCTACCAGATTTACAAGGCCCGCTGGTATGTGGAGAATCCGTTCGGGTATCCCGAGGTTCACACTTTGTAAAACTTAAAATGCAAAAACGATGAAAAACATCCGAAAATACATGATGGCCGCGGCATGCATGACCGCCGCTGCGGCGCTGGTCGCCTGCACCGAGGCCGTGAAACGCGACACCGAGGAGGAAATCCAGGAGATGACCGTTCCCAAGAAACCCGGACCGATCACGAAGGTGCCGGCAACGCTCACCTGCAACGGCGGCGAAGAGTTCACCTTCTCGGTTTCGAAGGTTCAGTGGGCCGAGACCTACGAATGGACGATCGCCGAGCAGGAGAAGTCGAAAATCTCGATCATCGACGGTCAGGGAACCAACGTCATCACCGTTAGGGTGGTCAACGACGACGTGGTGATTCCCGCCCAGTCGGTGTCGGTGGTGGCCAAAAACGAACTGGGTGCGAGCAAGGTGCGCGAGTATTTCGCGGCGATCACCGTGTCGGTCCCCATCGAGCTGCCGGGCTATACGATCAAGAAGTACGGCAAACGCTGGTGGATGACCGAGAACTGCCACGAAGCGGGCGAGGACGGCAATCTGGGCGTTGCGCCCGACCTGACGGCTTTCTCGGTTGCGGGGTTGGAGGCGTCGCATTTGCAGCGGTTGAACGACGCAAAGGGCCGTTACTACACCTGGTATGAGGCGATGACCGGCATATCGGGCTGTACGGCGGAGCAGTGTCCCTATGTGCAGAATTACGAAGGGGTGGACGACGTGGGCAACGCCTTCAAACTCGACGGTACGGAGGAGGGCGAGTTCGGCGTCCAGATACGCGGCTGCTGTCCCGAAGGCTGGCACGTGGCCAACGCCAACGACTGGTGGGACATGCTGATGGCTATCAAAAGCGAGTATGCCATTCCCGACGATTTCGCGCAGGGCGGATACACCTTCTCCGGCGGCCACGACGGGAAACCCGAGAATGCCATTACGAAGGCCGGATTCTACAAGTCGGGCTGCACGGTCAAGAATACGGGCAACGTCGGCGCATGGCTGCGCGGCGGCAACGGCCGTATCGTTGACGGCGGTATTTGGAATCAGGCGAATATGACGCTCACGGACGCCGGGGAACCCCTCCTGCAATTCGTCGACGGGGCCGAAAGCATCGGTTTCGGCTGGTATCCGCTGGGCTATCAGAAGGCCGACGGCAGTTTCAACAGCGGCGCGCTGGGCAAATGGGGCTACGTGTGGTTCATCGGGCAGACCAACGCCTCGACGGCCCGTTCGCTGGTCATCAGCGGTACGAGTCTGAACCTTCAGACCAAGACCAATCAGGAGGCGGCCAAGGATATTTATCTGAACGTCCGCTGCGTGAAAAACTACACCAAATAACCGGAAGCGATGAAAAAAAGAATTCTGTTTACGGCAGCGGCGCTGGTGTGCGCCGCCAACCTGACGGCCCAGTGTCTCGGCGTCGGAAGCTCGACCAGCAGCATGAGCCCCGAGGAGATGGCCGCCGCCGCGAAGGCCGGCGTGGAGTATGTCGAAATCGGCATCAGCGGCCGCGGGACCGTGGCTGAAATCCGCGAGAAGGCGCTGCACGCCAAACGCATGGCCGACGAGGCCGGTCTGAAGGTCTGGTCGTGCCACCTCCCGTTCTCCCGCAAGCTGGACATCTCGGTGCTGAACGACAGCGCCCGCATGGCCAACCTCGAATTCCTGACCGAAATGATCGCGATCTGCGGCGAAGTGGGACCGGAGAAACTGGTGCTGCATCCCAGTTCCGAACCGATTGCGGACGGGGAGCGCGAGCAGCGTATCCGGAACAGCATCGCTTCGATCGGCATATTGCGCAGGGAGGCGGCGCGGATCGGCGCGCAGCTGTGCATCGAGGATCTGCCCCGCACGTGCCTCGGGCGGAACTCGGCCGAGTTGCTGCGCATCATCGCCCCTTATCCCGAGGTGAAAATCTGTTTCGACACGAACCACCTGCTTTCGGAGGACCTGCTGCACTTCGTTGAGGCGTGCGGCGACCGGATTGCGACCGTCCATGTCTCGGATTACGACATGGTCGATGAGCGTCACTGGCTTCCGGGCAAGGGTCGGATCGACTGGCCCGCGCTGTACGGGGCGCTGATGAAGGCCGGTTACAAGGGCGTCTTCATGTACGAACTGAAACGCGGCGAGGGATCGTTCGGCGAAATGGTCGCCATCTACGAAAAGCTGGCCTCCGACGCGGCGAAGCTGGAATAACGCCGCTCCCGAAGAGTGCGAAAAAAGAGGTTACGGCAATTCGTAACCTCTTTTTCTGTGGGCCCAGAGGGGCATGATCCCACGACCTTCGGATTATGAGTCCGCTGCTCTGACCAACTGAGCTATGGGCCCGGTCCTGCGCCCCGGGGGCGCTTTCGTGGCGCAAAGATAGAAAAAGTATTCAGATTGCGCAACCCCGAGGTGCTTCGGGTGCGAAAAAATTTGCACGCGGGCTTGTTTGTTGCGAATTAATTCGTACCTTTGTCGCGCTTAAGCATTAATTAAAAACAAAAACAACGAAATGAAAAAGGGTATTCATCCGGAGAATTATCGTTTGGTGGCGTTCAAGGACATGTCCAACGACGTCGTGTTTTTGTGTCGGTCCGCCGTTTCGACAAAAGAGACCATCGAAGTGAACGGCGAAACCTATCCCGTGTATAAGATGGAAATTTCCAACACCTCGCACCCGTTCTACACGGGTAAGATGAAGTTGGTTGACACCGCTGGTCGCGTCGATAAGTTTATGAGCCGTTACGCAAAACGCTACGATAAGAAGAATGCGAAGTAAAACTGCTTGCGCATTTACGAAATAACGGGCTGCAACCGAGGGTTGCGGCCCGTTGTTTTTCATTCCCCGCAGGGAATTTCCGGTCTTTGTGAAAAAATCCGTACAAGATTTTATTTTTATGCATATATTTGCGCCTGAAGGCAAACAAGACCGTAAACCCTTAAAGAGTCGGAGCCATGAAAAACAAGATGAAGCATATAGCAACCGCCGCGGCGCTGGGCGTCGTTGCACTCCTTGCCTCCTGCGTGAGCAGGCAGGTTGCCGTCGAGGCCGAGAGCCGGAGCGATTCGCTGGAGTTGGTCGTCAGCGCGAAGGACTCGCTGATCAATGCCGTGTTCGCGGACATCAACGCCATCTCGGAGAACCTCGCCATGATCAAGTCGCGCGAGAACCTGATCACCGTGGCTGGGGAGTCGGAGGGAGGCCGCCGTCCCGTCGAGGAGATCGACAACGACATCAAGGCCATCGACCGGCTGCTGCGGGAGAACCGCACGAAGATCGAGTCGCTGCAACGTTCGGCGGCCCAGCTGCGCAAGGCCAATCTGCGTATCGACGGTCTGGAGAAGATGATCGCCGACATGAACAGGCAGCTGGCGGAGAAGAAGGCCGAGGTGGAGCAGCTGCGCGAGAGTCTCGTCCGGATGGGCGACGAGGTGAAGAGCCTGACCGAGGAGGTGGCTGTCCGCAGCGCCGAGGTCGAGAACCTGAGCGGCGAGAAGGTCGAGTTGCAGAACCAGCTCAACACGGTCTATTACATCGTGGGGGCCGAGAAGGAGTTGCGCGACGCGCAGATCATCAACAAGCAGGGATTCATCGGACGGACGCTGACCGTCGGACGGAACAGCAATTTCGACAGCTTCACGATGGCCGATTCGCGCCTGCTGTCGGAGGTCCCCGTCGGACAGAAGAAGGCGACGCTCGTCACTTCGCATCCCGAGGGGTCGTACGAACTGGTGACCGACGCGAACAAGGTCGTCGAGAAACTGATCATCACCGATCCCGTGCGGTTCTGGGAGTCTTCGAAAATTCTGATCATTAGTTGCAAATAGGCGGTTCGTCCGCCGTTACAACGCTTTTCAGAGTCCCTGCCGGTCGCGGCGGGGACTTTTTTTGACATCACGGGAGCTGATTTGTTTGCTTTTCCTGATTTTTTTGTATTTTTGTTCGTAAAATCACATCACACAGATCAAATAAGTTTATGGATTATCAACCCCAACCGCAGTTTGAGGAGTCGGCATTGAAGGAGAGTTGTTCTGCGGATTGTAGTAGTTGTCCTACGTTTCCGGCGCCGTTCCGCCGCATCGGCGATTCGACCTATTGTCGGTTTTCACAGCTTACGTTTGCAGCCGGAGAAGGGGTGACGTTCCCCGCGGACCGCATGGTGCGCATCCTTTTCGTGATGTCGGGATCGTTGAGGCTGGAACACGGAAACGACACGGTGCGTCTGGTTACGTCGAAACAGTGCGTGTGTCTCGCCCGCAGCGAACGCTTCGTGGTGACGGCTCAGGACGACGAGACGCATGTGGTCGTGCTGTCGCTCATCCATCGGATCGAATTCTGCGAGCAGGACATTTTCGACAAGGTGATGCCCTACGACTCGGTCGTTCCGACCGAATCGGTCCCCATGCTTTCGATGCATCCGGCGATAGAACGCCTTTTGAGCACATTCTTTACGATCCGCCAGATGTTCAACTGCGTCCGCTACCACCGGATGAAGGCCACCGAGCTTTTTATGATGATCAAGGTGCTCTACACGCCGACCGAACATGCCTACTTCTTCCAGTCGATGATTCAGCCGCAGGACAATTTCCGCGTCTTCGTCTGCAACAATTACGACAAGGCACAGGGCGTCGCCGAGCTGGCTTCGCTGGCGGGCATGAGCCTCTCGGTCTTCAAACGCCGCTTCGCCGAGCATTTCAACGACAGCGTTTACCACTGGATGATGCGCCAGAAGGCGCTGAAGGTCTTCACCGACATCCGCGACGGCGAGGACAGCACCAAGGCGCTGATGAACAAGTACGGGTTCCGTCACTACACGCAGTTCAGTCGTTTCTGCAAGAATTACCTTCAGGCGACGCCCGCGCAGCTGATCAACTCGATCAAGAAGAAATAGGGCCGCCGGCCGCCACGGATAAAAAGGATGAAAAGGAGGCCTCTCCGCAGGTCTCCTTTTTTCGATGCGACGCCGGATGAACCGCGCACGGCGTCATCGGGCCGGTCGCGGCGTAGGGCATCGGGCCGGATCGGATTTGCGGGTGACGCCGGGGCGGATGCCATCTGGTTTTCAGCGTTCCAGCACGTAGACGTTCAGGTCGATCCACTCTCCGTCGGAGAGCTGTTCGCCTTGTGCCTCGACATGGCTGCGGAGGAAGCCGAGACGCTGCGGAATGCGGTTGCTCGGGAGGTTGCCCGTGCCGCAGCGGATCTCGACACGCCGCATGCCCATCTCCCCGAACGCAAGGTCGCAGAGCGTCCGCACGGCGGCCGCCATGATCCCCTTGCCCTGCTGTTCCTCGCGCAGCCAGTAGCCGATCTCGACGCTGCGCCTGGCGGCGTCGGCCGATTTGAAGCCGATCAGTCCCGCAAAGGCGTTGCCGCTGCGGAGCGTGAAGACCGGATTGGCCGTGTCGGCAAGCATTCCGGCCACCACCTGCCGGGTCTGCTCGATCCGGTGCGTGTCGGCCACGAACGGGAGCCAGCGGCCCAGGTAGCGGCGTTGGGTGTCGATCGAGGCGAAGATGTCCGGTGCGTCCTCCGTGCGGAGCCGCCGGAGCGCGTAAGGGCCGAAGAGGGGGATGGTTTCCATAGTGCGTGAATTCGTAGCGGTAAAGATACGAAAAAGCGGGACGGTTTCAAAGCCGGATGGCGCTCGATTCGGCAAAACGCGCCGAACGATAAAGGCGGCAGGCCCTTGGCGCCGAAGATCGGGAAAAAGCGCGCATTCGGTTTGCATATAAAAATAGGTGTCGAAGGCCCGGGAACCTGCTGCCCGGGAGCTGCCGGGACGCCGTCCGGGTGGCGGGGTGACATAGTTGGCCCGGGGAGGTAATATTTTTTGCGGTAGCTGTTGCGTTATCCAAAACTTTTCCTATCTTTGCACCCGATTTCGCCCCTGAAGTCAGGACGATCGGGCGCGGTTCTTTGAGAAGAGTGAAAAAGTAGAAAATTTATTCCGAATAATTTGCGCGATAAATTTTTTATGCCTACTTTTGCAATCCAAAACGGTGAATACTGCCGATGTAGCTCAGTTGGCCAGAGCAGCTGATTTGTAATCAGCTGGTCGGGGGTTCGAATCCCTCCATCGGCTCGGAAAGCCGACGCGAGGAGGAGCTGAAAAGGCCCTCGATAGCGGCAGTAGCCGAAAAAGAGTTTGACGGTCAAACTTGTTTGAAACGACGAACTATTTTGAGGTGGGAGTTCCGAAGGAACGTTTAAAGGCTTTTTACGACGACGAGCGGCGGCAGGACGAAAGCCTCCCCAAAGCGGGATCGGCGAAGTGGAACGAGGCGCAGCCGAGTGAAACGAGCCAATTCCTTCGGGAAAGACGAGCGAAGCGAATTCCTCACGGGAGAGGAGCAAAACAAGGGAAGTTACCAGAGTGGCCAAATGGGGCAGACTGTAAATCTGCTGGCGTACGCCTTCGGTGGTTCGAATCCATCACTTCCCACAAAAAAGAGTGCCGGTTGGAGTTGCAGGCCCGGCGCCGTCGAGAGACGGTGTGAGGGAGGGGATAACTCTGATACGGTCTGTTTTTGCGGAAGTAGCTCAGTTGATAGAGCATCAGCCTTCCAAGCTGAGGGTCGCGAGTTTGAGCCTCGTCTTCCGCTCCAATGCGCAGCAGCGTGTGATACGAACGCCTCCGTTCAGCGATGATGGGGAGTTTGTGTCGCTCGCTTGTTCTGCGAAATGAATTTTAAAACTTTGGGACAATTTTTAACAATACTTTAAATACTTAATACTATGGCAAAAGAAAAATTCGACCGGTCGAAACCGCACGTAAACATCGGTACCATCGGTCACGTTGACCACGGTAAGACCACCCTTACCGCTGCTATCACGACTGTTTTGGCAAAGAACGGTCTGTCGGAACTCCGTTCGTTCGACTCGATCGACAACGCTCCCGAGGAGAAAGAGCGTGGTATCACGATCAACACCTCGCACGTTGAGTACCAGACGGCCAACCGCCACTACGCTCACGTAGACTGCCCGGGCCACGCCGACTATGTGAAGAACATGGTTACCGGTGCCGCTCAGATGGACGGCGCCATTCTGGTCGTTGCCGCTACGGACGGTCCGATGCCCCAGACCAACGAGCACGTGCTGCTCGCCCGTCAGGTGAACGTACCGCGCATCGTCGTTTTCCTGAACAAGTGCGACATGGTGGACGATCCCGAAATGCTCGACCTGGTCGAGATGGAGGTTCGCGACCTGCTTTCCAAGTATGAGTACGATGGCGACAACGCTCCCATCATCCGCGGTTCCGCACTCGGCGGCCTGAACGGCGAGCCGAAGTGGGAGGAGAAGATCATGGAGCTGATGGCTGCCGTTGACGAATATATCCCCGTTCCTCCGCGTGAGAACGAGAAGCCGTTCCTGATGCCTGTCGAGGACGTGTTCTCGATCACCGGCCGCGGTACCGTCGTAACGGGCCGTATCGAAACCGGTGTCATCCACGTAGGCGATCCCGTCGAGATCGTAGGTCTTGAGGAGAAGACCCTCACGTCGACCTGCACGGGCGTCGAGATGTTCCGCAAGCTGCTCGACGAGGGCGAGGCCGGCGACAACGTAGGTCTGCTGCTCCGCGGTATCGACAAGAAGGAGGTTAAGCGCGGTATGGTAGTCGCCAAGCCCGGTTCGATCACCCCGCACACCGAGTTCGAGGCCGAGGTCTACATCCTGAAGAAAGAGGAGGGTGGCCGTCACACGCCGTTCCACAACAACTATCGTCCCCAGTTCTATCTGCGTACGATGGACGTAACGGGTGAGGTTCACCTGCCCGCAGGCGTCGACATGGTTATGCCGGGCGACCACGTGACCATCACCGTGAAGCTGATCTACCCCGTAGCTATCAACGAAGGTCTGCGTTTCGCAATCCGCGAGGGTGGCCGTACGGTAGGTGCAGGTCAGATCCTGAAGATCGTGAAGTAGTTCAGGCGCGAGAGCCATCGGAAGGTTGCTTGCGAATGGCCAAGCGACGCCGACTACTGTCGCCTGCGGTTTTCGGGCGACGAAATAATAGACAGAAAGCAGTACGGGTTACTGTACTCTTTCTGTCACATAGGAGCATAGTTCAAGGGTAGAATAGCGGTCTCCAAAACCGTTGATGGGAGTTCGAATCTCTCTGCTCCTGCCAAGAGTAAAAGACGAAGATATGTTCAAATACGTTAAAGAATCTTACAACGAGCTTGTAAACAAGGTAACGTGGCCTACGTTTCCGCAGCTCCAGAGTTCTACGATCGTCGTGATGGTGGCTTCGGTCATCTTTGCCGTGGTCGTTCTGGCGATGGACGTGACGTTCGAGAACGTGATGGCAGGCATTTACAAGACCCTGGGCGGTCTTGGCCGTTAATTGTTTGCTGAACGATGAGCGAGATTAAGAAACAGTGGTATGTCGTCCGCGCAATCGGTGGCAAGGAGGGGAAGGTCAAAGAGTATATCGAGGCTGAAATCCGCCACAACCACCTTGAGGACTACATTTCCCAGGTGCTGATCCCTACCGAAAAAGTCTATACCATCCGCAACGGAAAGAAGGTCTCCAAGGAGAAGGTCTCTTATCCGGGCTACGTGCTGGTGGAGGCTGCGTTCGTAGGGCAGATTCCGATTATAATTCGCAATACCCCCAACGTGCTGGGTTTCCTCGGCGACACCAAAGAGGACAGCCGCAAGATGAACGCCACGCCCCTGCGTCCGCAGGAGGTAGCGCGTATTCTCGGCCGCGTCGACGAACTGAACGCACAGGAGGAGGAGAACGAAATACCCTTCTTTGTCGGCGAGACCGTCAAGGTTACGGACGGTCCTTTCTCGAGCTTCCAAGGTACTATCGAGGCAGTCGACAACGAGCGCAAGAAACTCACGGTATCGGTGAAGATATTCGGGCGCAAAACTCCTATGGAGTTGAGTTTCACCCAAGTAGAAAAAGAATAATTAACCAAGGAAAACTATGGCAAAAGAGGTTGCTGCATTTATTAAATTGCAGATCAAAGGTGGTGCCGCCAATCCTTCGCCCCCGGTTGGTCCCGCATTGGGTTCTAAGGGAGTCAATATCATGGACTTCTGCAAGCAATTCAATGCTCGTACGCAGGACAAGGCGGGAAAGGTTCTTCCGGTCATCATCACGGTTTACAGCGATAAGTCGTTCGACTTTGTTGTAAAACAGCCGCCCGTAGCTATCCAGCTCAAGGAAGCAGCTAAAGTGCAGAAAGGTTCCGCGCAGCCCAACCGCGACAAGGTCGGTCAGGTGACGTGGGATCAGATCCGCGAAATCGCGCAGGACAAAATGCCCGATATGAACTGCTTCACGCTGGAATCCGCTATGCGCATGGTTGCCGGTACTGCCCGCAGTATGGGTATCAGTGTCGTCGGAGAATTTCCTAATATGTAATTGCGAAGAAGATGAGTAAGTTGACAAAAAATCAAAAGATCGCCTACGCTAAGGTGGAAGCCGGTAAGGCTTACAAGCTCTCGGAGGCTGCCGCTCTTCTGAAGGAAATTACGTTCACGAAATTCGACGCTTCGGTGGATATCGACGTGCGTCTGGGAGTCGATCCCCGCAAGGCGAACCAGATGGTCCGCGGCGTGGTGACGCTTCCCCACGGAACCGGTAAGACGGTGCGCGTGCTGGTGCTGTGTACTCCCGAAAAGGAGGCCGAGGCACAGGCTGCAGGCGCGGACTATGTAGGTCTGGACGAGTATGTTGACAAGATCAAGGCCGGCTGGACCGACGTTGACGTGATCATCTGTACTCCCAATGTGATGGGTAAAGTCGGTGCGCTGGGCCGTATTCTGGGTCCCCGCGGCCTGATGCCGAACCCCAAGACCGGTACGGTTACGATGGAAGTCGGCAAGGCCGTACAGGAGGTGAAAGCCGGTAAGATCGACTTCAAGGTCGACAAATTCGGTATCATCCACACGACGGTAGGCAAGGTTTCGTTCTCGGCAGATCAGATCGTGGACAACGCGAAAGAGGTGCTGAATATGATTCTCAAGCTGAAACCGGCTGCTGCCAAAGGTTCTTACGTGAAGAGTATTTATCTCTCGACCACCATGAGCCCCGGCGTGCAGATTGATTCCAAATCAGTAGAAACCAAATAAGAAGGAGGAGAGAAGAGATGACTAAGGAAGAAAAACTGGTTGTAATTGACAGCCTTGCCGAGCAGCTCCAGGCTTATCCTCACTTCTATATCGCCGACATCGAGTCGCTGAACGCAGAGCAGACCGCTGCCCTGCGCCGCAAGTGCTTCGAGAGCGACGTGAAGCTGGTGGTCGTTAAGAACACCCTCCTGGGCAAAGCCCTTGAGAAGGTGGAGAAGGCCGATGCTGATCTGGTAAAAGTATTGGAGGGTCCTACCTCGATCATGTTCGCCAACGTTGCGAAAGCTCCCGCTGTGTTGATCAAGGAGTTCCGCAAGAAGTCGGAGAAGCCCGTCCTGAAGGCGGCTTTCGCCGAAGGATGCGTTTACGTGGGTGACGATCAGCTGGACGCTCTGTGTAACATCAAGTCGAAGGAAGAGCTTATCGCCGACATCGTCGCACTGCTCCAGTCCCCGGCCAAGAATGTTATCTCTGCATTGCAGGCTAATGCAGGCCAAAAGATTGCGGGCCTCGTGAAGACGCTCGAATCGAGAAACAACTAATTTCACAAACAAGAATCAAAAACAAATTAATAAGCTTACAACTATGGCAGACGTAAAGAAACTTGCTGAAGAACTGGTAAACCTGAAGGTTACCGAGGTAAACGAACTCGCACAGATCCTCAAGGAGGAGTATGGCATTGAGCCGGCTGCTGCCGCTGTTGCCGTTGCAGCTCCCGCTGCAGGCGCAGGCGAGGCTGCTGCCGCCGAGAAGACGTCGTTCGACGTTATCCTGAAGGCTGCAGGTCAGGCCAAGCTCCAGGTTATCAAGGTAGTGAAGGACATCGCAGGTCTTTCGCTGGGCGATGCTAAGGCACTTGTTGACGGTGCTCCCAAGGCCGTTAAGGAGGGTGTTTCCAAGGAGGAGGCTGAGCAGATCAAAGGCCAGCTCGAGGAAGCAGGTGCTGAAGTTGAGCTCAAGTAGCATTGCTGCTTAAGCGTCAATAGAAGACGAACAGGTATAGGGCTTACCGGTGTGTAAGCTCTATGCCTTTTCTTGGTCTAAAGACCGGAAGTGCCGATCAGGAGCTGTGTCCGGTTTTTGGAATATAGGATGCTCCCGGGGCCTGCAAGGCCTTCATACGGGAGCATTGCCGGGATAATGACCCGCACATTTTGGGGAGCGTAACCCATTACACTTCAACTAATTTGGATTTCTACGATGTCCGCAGCAAAAACACAACAGAGAATTAGCTTTTCGACAGTAAAGAACCGGGTTCCCTATCCGGATCTGCTGGAGGTACAGCTTAAATCATTCCGGGACTTTTTCCAGATGGACACCACGGCCGAAAACCGTAAGAACGAGGGCCTCTACAAGGTCTTCCAGGAAAATTTCCCCATCACGGATACCCGGAACAATTTCGTTCTGGAGTTTATCGACTACTATATCGACCCGCCCCGTTACTCGATCGAGGAGTGCCTGGAGCGCGGTTTGACGTACAGCGTTCCGCTGAAAGCCAAGCTGAAGCTCTACTGCACGGACGACGAACACGAAGATTTCGGTGTTGTCGTTCAGGACGTGTACTTCGGTACGATCCCCTATATGACCGAACGCGGTACGTTCGTCATCAACGGTGCGGAGCGTGTCATCGTATCCCAGCTGCACCGTTCGCCCGGCGTGTTCTTCGGACAGAGCATGCACACGAACGGCACCAAGCTCTACTCGGCGCGAATCATTCCTTTCAAGGGTTCGTGGATCGAGTTCGCTACGGACATCAACAACGTGATGTATGCGTACATCGACCGTAAGAAGAAACTGCCCGTGACGACGCTGCTGCGCGCCATCGGCTACGAGGCCGACCAGCAGATCCTGGAAATCTTCGACCTGGCGGACGAGGTGAAGGTCAACAAGGCCAACCTCAAGAAGGCCGTGGGCCGCAAGCTGGCCGCGAGGGTGCTCTCGACGTGGGTCGAGGACTTCGTGGACGAGGACACGGGCGAGGTGGTTTCCATCGAACGAAACAACGTGATCGTGGACCGCGAGACGGTTCTCGAGGAGGAGCATGTGGACCAAATCCTCGAAAGCGGCGCCAAGACGATTCTGCTGCACAAGGAGAACCTCTCGGGCATCGACTTCTCGATCATCTACAATACGCTGCAAAAAGACCCGTGCAACTCCGAGAAGGAGGCCGTGGTTTATATTTACAGGCAGCTGCGCGCTTCGGAGCCGCCCGATGAGGCTACGGCGCGCGACGTCATCGAGAAGCTGTTCTTCTCGGACAAACGCTACGACCTGGGCGACGTGGGCCGCTACCGCATCAACAAGAAGCTGGATCTGGACACCGATCCGGCCATCCGCACGCTGACGCGCGAGGACATCATCGCCATCATCAAATACCTGATCCAGCTGATCAACTCGAAGGCCGACGTCGATGATATCGACCACCTGTCGAACCGCCGCGTCCGCACGGTGGGCGAGCAGCTGTCGAATCAGTTCTCGGTCGGTTTCGTGCGCATGGCGCGTACGATCCGCGAGCGCATGAACGTGCGTGACAACGAGGTGTTCACGCCGGTGGACCTGATCAACGCCAAGACCCTCTCGTCGGTGATCAACTCCTTCTTCGGCACCTCGCAGCTCTCGCAGTTCATGGACCAGATCAACCCGCTGGCCGAAATCACGCACAAACGCCGTCTGTCGGCCCTCGGTCCCGGCGGTCTGTCGCGTGACCGCGCCGGTTTCGAGGTGCGGGACGTGCACTACACGCACTACGGACGCCTTTGCCCGATCGAGTCGCCGGAAGGCCCGAACATCGGTCTGATCTCGTCGCTGTGCGTCTATGCGAAGATCTCCCCGATGGGCTTCATCGAGACGCCTTACCGCCGCGTGGAGAACGGCAAGGTCGATATGGACAATTCGCACATCCACTACTATTCGGCCGAGGAGGAGGAAGACCTGGTCGCCGCACAGGCGAACACCCCGATCGACGGGGAGGGCAATTTCCTGGAGCCGGATCGCATCAAGGCGCGTGAAGGCGCCGATTTCCCCGTGGTCACGGCCAGCGAAGTGGACCTGATGGACGTGGCTCCGAACCAGATTGCCTCGATCGCCGCGAGCCTTATCCCGTTCCTGGAGCACGACGACGCCAACCGTGCGCTGATGGGTTCGAACATGATGCGCCAGGCCGTGCCCCTGGTGACTTCGGAAGCCCCGATCGTCGGCACGGGTATCGAGAAGGACATGATCTCCGACAGCCGCATCCAGATCGTTGCCGAGGGCGACGGCGAGGTGGTTTTCGCCGATGCGACGAAGATTCAGATCAAATACGAGCGTACGGAGGACGAGATCCTCGCGTCGTTCGCTCCGGAGGTGACGACCTACACGCTGCCGCGCTACCGTCGCACCAACCAGAATACCTCGGTGACGCTGAAGCCCATCGTGCTGACGGGCGACAAGGTGACGAAGGGGCAGATTCTGACCGAAGGCTACTCGACGCAGCACGGCGAGCTGGCCCTGGGCCGCAACCTCAAGGTGGCGTTCATGCCCTGGAAGGGTTACAACTTCGAGGACGCCATCGTGATTTCGGAGCGTATCCAGCGTGAGGACATCTTCACCTCGGTGCACGTCGACGAGTACATCATGGAGGTTCGCGACACCAAGCGCGGCGTCGAGGAGCTGACGTCGGACATTCCGAACGTCTCGGAGGACGCCACGAAGGACCTCGACGCCAACGGTATCGTCCGTGTCGGCGCCAATATCCACCCGGGCGACATCCTGATCGGCAAGATCACCCCGAAGGGCGAGAGCGATCCCTCGCCCGAGGAGAAGCTGCTCCGCGCGATCTTCGGCGACAAGGCCGGCGACGTGAAGGACGCTTCGCTCAAGGCACAGCCGTCGCTGCACGGCGTGGTGATCGACACCCGTCTTTACAGCCGCGCCAACAAGGAGGGTAAAAAGAGCAAGAGCGCCGAGAAGGCCCAGCTGGACAAGCTCGACGAGAAGTTCGCAGCCGAAATCGCGGAACTTACGAAGCGTCTGGTCGGCAAACTGTGGACGCTGCTTCAGGGCAAGACCTCCACGGGCGTTACGGACTACTTCGGGGTGGAACTCTATCCCGCGGGGACGAAATTCTCGCAGAAGATGCTGGAGGAGATCGCCCGCAAGTCGACGGACGAGAAGACCGGCGTGGTGATGGGGTATCTGAACCTCGGGTCGTGCAACTGGACGGGCGACGCCCACACCGATGCGCTCATCGAGGCCACCATCAACAATTACACCATCGAGTGGAAGAAGGCCGACGCCGCCATCAAGCGCGAGAAGTACAACATCACCAACGGCGACGAGCTTCCGCAGACGGGCGTCATCCAGATGGCCAAGGTCTACATCGCCAAGAAGCGTAAGCTGAAGGTGGGCGACAAGATGGCCGGACGCCACGGTAACAAGGGTATCGTGGCCCGTATCGTGCGCGACGAGGACATGCCGTTCCTCGAGGACGGAACGATCGTCGACATCTGCCTGAACCCGCTGGGCGTGCCTTCGCGAATGAATCTCGGCCAGATTTACGAGACCGTGCTCGGATGGGCCGGCCGTGAGCTGGGCTTGAAGTTCGCCACGCCGATTTTCGACGGCGCTTCGCTCGACCAGATCAACGAATACACCGCGCAGGCGGGTATCCCGCACAGCGGCCGTACGTACCTCTACGACGGCGGAACGGGCGAGATGTTCGACCAGCCGGCTACGGTGGGCGTGATTTACATGCTCAAGCTGGGCCACATGATCGACGACAAGATGCACGCGCGTTCGATCGGTCCCTACTCGCTCATCACGCAGCAGCCGCTCGGCGGTAAGGCGCAGTTCGGCGGTCAGCGTTTCGGTGAGATGGAGGTCTGGGCGCTCGAAGGCTTCGGCGCCGCCAACATCCTGCAGGAGATTCTGACGATCAAGTCCGACGACGTGATGGGCCGCGCCAAGGCGTACGAGGCCATCGTCAAGGGCGAGAATCTGCCCAAACCGGGTATTCCCGAGGCGATGAACGTGCTGTTGCACGAGCTTCGCGGTCTGGCTCTGTCGGTGAAACTCGAGTAAGGTGTATTTTAGAGGAAAAGAAAAACGAGAACAAATATGTCAATTACCAAAGACAATAAACCGAATAATGGTTACAGCCGGATTTCGATCGGCCTGGCCTCCCCCGAGGAGATTCTGGCCCAGTCGAGCGGCGAGGTGCTGAAGCCCGAAACCATCAACTATCGTACCTACAAGCCCGAACGCGACGGTCTGTTCTGCGAACGGATTTTCGGCCCGGTGAAGGATTACGAGTGCCACTGCGGTAAGTACAAGCGCATCCGCTACAAAGGCATCGTCTGCGACCGCTGCGGCGTGGAGGTGACCGAGAAGAAGGTGCGCCGCGAGCGCATGGGACACATCTCGCTGGTGGTTCCGGTGGTGCACATCTGGTATTTCCGCTCGCTGCCTTCGAAGATCGGCTACCTGCTGGGCATTCCGTCGAAGAAACTCGAAGCGATCATCTACTACGAGCGTTACGTCGTGATCAACGCCGGCGCCGCTTCGGAGCAGGGCATCGAGCGTCTGGCCACGCTTTCGGAGAAGGAGTACCTCGACGTGGTGGCCGCGCTGCCGAAGGGCAACCAGTCGCTCGACGATTCGGACCCCAACAAGTTCGTCGCCATGATGGGCGCCGAGGCCGTCTACACGCTGCTGAAGCAGGTGGACCTCGACTCGATGTCCTACGCCCTGCGCCACAAGGCCTCGACCGAGACCTCGCAGCAGCGTAAGTCGGAGGCGCTGAAGTGTCTGAACGTCATCGAGTCGTTCCGCGCCTCGGAGGGCAAGAACAAGCCCGAGTGGATGGTGCTGAACGTGATTCCGGTGATCCCGCCCGAGCTGCGCCCGCTGGTGCCGCTGGACGGCGGACGTTTCGCCACGTCTGACCTGAACGACCTCTACCGCCGCGTCATCATCCGCAACAACCGCCTCAAACGTCTGATCGAGATCAAGGCCCCGGAGGTGATTCTGCGCAACGAGAAGCGCATGTTGCAGGAGGCCGTCGACTCGCTGTTCGACAACTCGCGCAAGAGCAACGCCGTGAAGAACGAGTCGAACCGTCCGCTCAAGTCGCTGTCGGATTCGCTCAAGGGCAAGCAGGGCCGCTTCCGCCAGAACCTGCTGGGTAAGCGTGTCGACTACTCGGCCCGTTCGGTCATCGTCGTCGGTCCCGAGCTGAAGATGCACGAGATGGGGATTCCGAAGGACATGGCCGCCGAACTTTACAAGCCGTTCGTGATCCGCAAGCTCATCGAGCGCGGCATCGTCAAGACGGTGAAGTCGGCCAAGAAGATCATCGACCGCAAGGACCCCGTGATCTGGGGCATTCTGGAGAATGTCATCAAGGGACACCCCGTGCTGATGAACCGCGCCCCGACGCTGCACCGTCTGGGTATCCAGGCGTTCCAGCCCAAACTGATCGAGGGCAAGGCCATGCAGCTGCACCCGCTGGCTTGTACGGCGTTCAACGCCGACTTCGACGGCGACCAGATGGCCGTACACCTGCCGCTGGGCAATGCCGCTATCCTGGAGGCCCAGCTGCTGATGCTCGGTTCGCACAACGTCCTCAACCCCGCCAACGGAGCGCCGATCACGGTGCCTTCGCAGGACATGGTCCTCGGTCTCTACTACATCACCAAGCCCCGCAAGGGCGTGAAGGGCGAAGGCCGCGTATTCTACGGCGCCGAGGAGGCGATCATCGCCTACAACGAGGGCCGTGCCGACCTGCACGCCATCGTGAAGTGTATGGTCGACGACCTGGACGAGCAGGGCAACGACGTGCGCGTGCTGAAGGAGACCACCATCGGCCGCATCCTCTTCAACCAGGTGGTTCCCAAGGAGGTCGGATACATCAACGAGGTGCTCACGAAGCGTTCGCTGCGCGACATCATCGCCGTGGTGATGAAGAAGGCCGGTGCCGACAAGGTGGCCGCTTTCCTCGACGACATCAAGAATATGGGTTACCGGATGGCCTTCCGCGGCGGTCTGTCGTTCAACCTCGATGCCGTGATCATCCCCGAAGAGAAGGAGAAGCTCGTGCAGGAGGGCTACGAACGTTCGGACTCCATCATGGAGGACTACAACATGGGTCTTATCACCAACAACGAGCGTTACAACCAGATCATCGACGTCTGGACGAACATCAATACCAAGCTGACGAAGGCCGTGATCGAGACGCTGATCAAGGACAATGACGGTTTCAACCCGGTATACATGATGCTCGACTCCGGCGCCCGTGGTTCGAAGGAGCAGATCCGTCAGTTGAGCGGTATGCGCGGTCTGATGGCCAAGCCGCAGAAGTCGGGCGTCGAGGGTGGCCAGCAGGTCATCGAGAACCCGATTCTCTCGAACTTCAAGGAGGGACTTTCGGTGCTGGAGTACTTCATTTCGACCCACGGCGCCCGTAAGGGTCTTGCCGACACCGCCCTGAAGACGGCCGACGCAGGTTACTTGACGCGCCGTCTGGTGGATGTGGCGCAGGACGTGATCATCAACGAGGAGGACTGCGGCACGCTGCGCGGCCTGACGGCTACGGCCATCAAGCGCAACGACGACGTGGTGCAGACCCTCTACGACCGTATTCTGGGCCGTGTGGCCCTGAACGACGTGATTCACCCGCTGACCGGCGAGGTGATCTGCAAGGCCGGCGAGGAGATCACCGAGCCGATCGCCGAAGCCATCGAGAAATCGCCGCTGGAGTCGGTGGAGATCCGTTCGGTGCTGACCTGCGAGTCGCGCCGCGGCGTCTGCGCGAAGTGCTACGGCCGCAACCTGGCCACGGCCCGCATGGTTCAGAAGGGCGAGGTCGTCGGCGTCATCGCCGCGCAGTCCATCGGCGAGCCGGGTACGCAGCTGACCCTGCGTACGTTCCACGTCGGCGGTGTGGCCGGCGGCACGGCTGTCGAGACCAACGTCGTTTCGAAGTACGAAGGACGTCTGGAGATCGACGAACTGCGCACCGTCAAGGGCAAGAATGCCGCCGGCGAGGCGATCGACATCGTTATTTCGCGTCAGTCGGAGTTCCGCATCGTCGATCCCAAGACCGAAATCGTACTCTATACGCACAACCTGCCCTACGGCGCGACGCTCTTCATGGCGGACGGCTCCGAGGTCAAGAAGGGCGACCTGATCTGCGAGTGGGACCCCTACAACGCCGTTATCATTTCGGAGTACGAGGGTAAGGCCTCCTACGAGAGCGTTATCGAGGGTATCACCTACCGCGACGAGCGCGACGAGCAGACGGGCCTTTCGGAGAAGGTCGTGATCGAGTCGAAGGACAAGACCAAGAACCCCGTCATCAAGATCGTCGACCGCGAAGGTCTGGAGGTCAAGCAGTACAACCTGCCCGTGGGCGCCCACGTGGTCGTGAAGGACAACGCCCGCATCAAGGCCGGCGACATCCTGATCAAGATTCCGCGCGCCGTCGGCAAGTCGGGCGGCGACATCACCGGCGGTCTGCCGCGTGTTACGGAGCTGTTCGAGGCCCGCAACCCGTCGAACCCCGCCATCGTATCGGAGATCGACGGCGAGGTGGCGTTCGGCAAGATCAAGCGCGGTAACCGCGAGATCATCATCACCTCGAAGCAGGGCGACGTGAAACGCTATCTGGTTCCCCTGTCGCGTCAGATCATCGTGCAGGAGAACGACTACGTGAAGGCCGGCAGCCCGCTGTCGGACGGTGCGATCACCCCGAGCGACATCCTCAATATCCTCGGCCCGACGAAGGTGCAGGAGTACATCGTCAACGAGGTGCAGGAGGTGTACCGCATGCAGGGCGTGAAGATCAACGACAAGCACTTCGAGGTCATCGTCCGCCAGATGATGAACAAGGTGAAGATCGAGGACCCGGGAGACACCCGTTTCTTCGAGGATCAGGTTGTCGACAAGTGGGAGTTCATGGATGTGAACGACGAGTTGTACGACAAGGTGGTCGTCACCGACGCGGGCGATTCGACATCGTTGCAGCCCGGGCAGATCGTTTCGCTGCGTAAGCTGCGCGACGAGAATTCGAGCCTCAAGCGCCGCGACCAGCGGCCGGTGCAGGTGCGCGACATCGTGCCCGCGACCTCGACCCAGGTGTTGCAGGGTATCACCCGCGCCGCACTCCAGACTTCGAGCTTCATCTCGGCGGCTTCGTTCCAGGAGACGACCAAGGTGCTGAACGAGGCGGCCATCCAGGCCAAGGTCGATCCGTTGGAGAACCTCAAGGAGAACGTGATCTGCGGTCACCTGATTCCCGGCGGTACGGGTCTCCGTGATTACGACGACCTCGTGGTCGGTTCGAAGGCCGATCTGGAGTCGCTCCAGCAGGCGCAGTAGCCGAAGACGAAGGGGGGCTATGGCGACGACGTGTCGCCGGGCAGTTGCCCTTCGTGTACATATCGAAAAAAGCCGCTCCCGAAAGGGTGCGGCTTTTTGTAGGAGCAGTACAATGCATAAAAGTGTAAATGTTTTGTTTACAGGTATTTAATGTATTGATTTCCGTAGGTTCCGAAACACTCAAAGGCAGAATCGGGCAGGTTTAACGGTGAGTTGTATTACTTATCCGTTACCTGCCCGAAATGCTTTATTTCGCATTAAAGCGCTTGTTTTTCAGCTTGTTGTGCCGAATTCTCGCATGCCAAATAACTTGACTAAACGTTTAACCCATCCAACAAGTTCAAGTTATTATGCAACGCAGCACGTTCAAAGTCCTTTTCTACGTAAAAAGGCAGTCGGAGAAATCGGGCCAGATTCCCGTCATGGCCGTATTACGATCAACGGTACGATGTCGCAGTTCAGCTGCAAACTCACCGTTCGTTCTTCTTTTTGGGATACCAAGGCAAATAAAGCAGCCGGCAAAAGCCTCGAAGCCCAACGCATCAACCGAATGTCTTCGTCTTCTGCGCATTTACAGGTTTAAGCTATGCGAACGTTTCGAAACTGACCCATACAGATATTCATACAGACGACAACGGGGATCGTTGGATCATCGACAAGCGTCAGAAGACGGGTACACAGTTCCGTGTCAAACTTCTCCCCGTTGCTGAAATGATTTACGACTGTTATAAGGACATGCACCTCTCGGGAGACAGGGCCTTCCCGCTCAAAGGCACCTATAATACGTTGAATATGTCGTTACGGCATGTTACCAGGCATGCCGGTTGCCGTTCAATCCGACGATCCATGTGGCCCGGCATACATTTGCCACGACGGTCACGCTCACGCAGGGCGTACCGTTGGAAACCGTATCGAAGATGCTGGGACATAAACATATCACCACGACCCAAATTTACGCCCAAATCACCAACGACAAGATCGGACAAGATATGACGGCATTGAGCGGAGAAATTCGACCGTGTTTTCAAGGTCGCGCAGCAACCTAATATTCAAGCAATTCCCAGCCGGCGAGAAAGACGATATTCTGCGCCCCGGACGCTACCCTGCGAACGCTCTCCAAATCCACGACCGGAACACTTATGCTGATAGCCAGCAAATAACCTGTGAAGGGAATTTTCCGATGCCATTCTTCTGACGACATAAGGCAGTGCATAATTAAGAGTTTTTTATAAGCGATAAATTAAAGAATTCTTGTGTTCATGAATTTGTGATTTTGGTGATTCACGACTGTATTCATTCGTGAACGACTTCTTTTATGCAGAGGAGATGGGAGGCGTTCCTGCCTGCCATATCGATTCCATGAATGACTTGTAAAAGGAATGTAGGAAAGAGGGTTTTGAATCTCGCGTTTCATTGTATATTTCCTTTAATCATTATAAATTTGAGTAATTAAGACATCAGAGTATGGAATAAGTCCGACGCTTCATTGGTCTGCGAGACCGTATAAGATGTTCTGACCCCATACTCTTTACATCAGAATCCGGATAGTTCGTAAGGTGTTTGAACCCGTATTTGCAATGAAGGACCAAGATGTAAGCGATGTCATTAAAACTAAAAACCGAACGGCCATGAGGTACATTGGAATCGACGTGAGCAAAGCTACATTCGTGGTAGCTTACTCCTCTGACAAAGGCGGGGGAATCCGCACTTTTAACAACACGACCGCTGGTATCAGGCAGTTTATCGGGACTCTCCCCAAAGATGGCAGTATCCACTGTGTTATGGAGGCGACAGGGAACTACAGCGCCTTGCTGCTGTATATGCTCAATGTCGCCGGAATTACTGTCAGCATGGAGAATCCGCTGAAGGTAAAGAACTTCGCCAAAGCCATGCTCTCTACGGTCAAGACCGATAAGAGCGATGCACGACTCATTACCTTGTACGGAGAGAAGATGAACCCGCGTCCTTTCAAGGTGCAGGGAGAGGCTATCCTGCGGCTCCGACAGAAAAGAACGGTCATACGTCAGCTCACCAAGCAAATTACGGCCATGTCGAATCTCCGAGGCTCCCTCGTATGCCTGCCTGTCCCGGACAAAGGAGCGACCCATACCGTAGACGAAACGATCAAGTTCCTTGAAAAGAGGCGTGACAGGCTGCAATCGGAACTCACGGAGCTTGTCGAAGTCGAGTTCAGCCGACAACTCGCGCTGCTGACAACTATCAAAGGTATAGGCATAACGCTCGCAACAGCACTTATCATCACTACCGGAGGCTTCACCTACTTCCAAAATGCCAAACAAGTGTCCCGGTATCTCGGTATCTGTCCTACTTACGAACAATCCGGAACTTCGGTAAACATCAGAGGGCACATCAACCGAAACGGAGACGCATACACCAGAGGACTTATCTATGTCGCCGCATGGAATGCCAGCCGGTTCAATGCCAAATGCGGGGAGACATATACTCGGCTTAGGCAAAACGGAAAACCCGGTAAACTCGCTATGATCGCTGTTGCAAACAAGCTCGTCAGGCAGGCTTTCGCTGTCGTTGCCCATGATAAAGAGTATGTCGACGGATTCGTCTCCAACAGACATTAGCAGGACCCATACTCCGATATGTTTACTCTTTTTTCGCATTTTTTATCATAGTTCGTCTTTTGATAGTGAAAGATTTTATTTGTGATGCATTCGGGTTTTATGTCCGCTCCAGTCCGTTCGGCGGTTTTTTTCGTGCCGGACGGTTGTAATATTACACCCCGGAACTGATCCGGCTATGGAAGCCGATTTATCGTAAAATGTATCTTCGCCGAGGAGTTCATCATCATCAGACGCGCCCCTTCGAAAGTGCAGTTCATCGCTCGACACAACGAGTTTTATTTTCAATTTCAGAAACTGGCCAATAACTATAACCAGATTGTAAAGGTCGTCAATGCGCACTTTTCCAACATTGCGATCCCGCATCAGATTGCCATGTTGGAACAACAGACACGCGAATTGAAAGTCCTAAGCATCGAAATTCTCAACCCCGCAAAACAGGCTAAGGAATGGTTGCGAATATAAGGTCGGGCCCCTCGCCTAGTGGAGCGTTGTATTATAACAAGGAGAAAGTGGATAAGGATAAAGCGGAAGTACTCTTTGGGCAGAAGATGTTAGAGCTGTTCGACAAATATGGACAGTGGATGTTGTACCTCGATTAACAAACAGAAATGATTGCGTCAGTGTACCATAAAATACGTGTAAATTTGCTTTTAATTCAAACAACGCATCTATTTAATATGTTGGTAAAAATGGTGCAAAGCAGATAATATTTTATAATAAGACAGAAAATGTTATCTTTGTTTTATAAAGTTTGGGCGTGAATCTGAGTAAATAGGGTAACATATGATGCGAAAAGCTGATGTTTCCTTCGAGGAACTTTATAATTGCTATAAAGTTCGTTTCGAAAGGTTTGCCATAAGTTATATACAAGATCGCAGTGTAGCGGAAGATATTGTAACCGATTCATTCGTCTATTGGTGGGAACACAGAGATCGAGTTGGATCGAAAGACGAAAATCCTGCGGCTTATATTCTTGCGACTATTCGACATAAATGTCTCAATCATCTGCGTGCGTTACAAGTTCGATTGCGGAGTCATAACGAGATCAGAGAATCTCAAAGTCGTATTGTGCAGGAGAATATCCGGTCGTTGGAGCTTTGTGATCCCGTCCATCTTTTTGCTGGAGAGGTTGAGGCTCTCGTTCGGCAAAGTTTGGAAGAACTACCGGAATTGACTCGTTATATTTTTATAGATCAACGCCTTAAGGGTAAGTCTTATCGGGATATTGCTGTCGAGTATGCCATTTCTGAACGACGAGTTGAAACTGAACTTGCCCGTGCATTGGATAAATTGCGTAGAAGATTGAAGGATTATCTGCCTGTGATACTTGTATCCTTGGTTCTAAGTCGTTTCATTCGTTGATTTTTCGTTTTTTACAAAAAAAAATTATATTTTTTGCGGGAAACAGTCTCGCAGAAGTGTTTTATTTATGTAAGCGCCTGAAAAGGCTGCATGTAAGATGGAAAAAGAAACCTTATATCGTTTTTTTCGAGGAGAAACTACTCCTGATGAGCAGCAATGCTTGATGGATTGGCTTGATGCCGACGAAGAACACCGCCGAACATTTGATCGAGAACGACAAATGTATAATGCCTTGTTGTTGTTTGCTCCGCAGAAACAGGTTGCTTTCCGTCAGTCGATTGGCTTGCGGCGAATAATCGGATATGCAGCTCAAATTGCCGCAATGCTTGCTTTGGCAGTGGGGATCGGTTGGGGATATGTTTCCTATCACGAGCATTCCTGGGAAGCGCTTACAACTCGTATCTCTGCCCCTGAAGGGCAACGTGTCAATCTGAAATTGCAGGATGGCACTGAAGTGTGGCTCAATTCGGGTGCAGAACTTGAATATCCGTCTCTTTTTGCCGGGGATACTCGCCGGGTTCGGTTGGCCGGTGAAGCATTTTTCGATGTCAGCCACGATGCCAGCAAGCCGTTTGTCGTAGAAACTTTTGCGTGCCGGGTTGAAGTGCTCGGAACTCGCTTCAACGTGAATGCCGATGTGCAGCACTCTGGTTTTTCGACCACTTTGCTGCGTGGCAGTGTTCGCCTAACATCATTGGAGGATTCTCGACAGCAAGTTGTGCTCAAACCTGATGAAAAGGCCGTATTCGAAAATGGAAAATTGACCCTTCATAGAGCAGATGACCCTAACGAATATCTATGGGTCAAAGGGCTGATCTCTATCAGTGGGCTTGATTTCAAAGAGGTGATACATCGTATGGAGCATTGTTACGGCGTGCGTATCAACCTCAATGTTGCTCCAATACCAACATTGGAGGCAATGGGTAAACTTCGCATTTCCGACGGTATCGAGCATGCTCTCGGCATATTGCAGCGCAATTGCAAATTCAATTACATGTACAACCACGAAACCAACGAAATAACCATTTATTAGCTAACCTTTTATGAACCTTAAACCCACCTGCCTATGATGTAATTCCGCATCCTATTTTGCGCGTTATCTTTTTATAAAAAGATGCCCGAACTGCTGTCACAGTTTCGGGCACTGGAGGGTAACGTCGTTATTTGAATTAATTCCGGATATTTCCGGCTCATTATCCCTCTTTAATTTACAAAGATATGAAGAAAAAAACTATCAGGCAATCAAAACGTCTGATAATCTCGCTGTTCGTAACTTTCTTTTGTCTTACGGCCTCGGCTGCTCAGGCACAGACAGCGCTCGTAACCATTGATTTGCAACAGGTGAAGATGGTGCAGGTAATGGACGAAATCGAAAATCAGACCAAGTATTTGTTTATTTATGATAAAAATATGGACACGGGGCGTTTGGTCAATGTGCATGTTAATAAGCGTCCTGTTGCTGAGGCTCTTGATCAGATGGTGAAGGGAACAGATGTGGTTTATGAAATTCAAGGTTCCAATATTATTCTTACTGTCAGGAGCCAACAAACGGATGGTCCGAAAGTCGTGTCGGGAAAAGTAACGGACAATAAAGGTGATGCTGTGATAGGTGCGGCAATACTTGTCAAAGGAACGACTGTTGGCACGAGTTCAGGTGTCGACGGAGTTTATACGTTGCGTATTCCAGAAGTGAATGCAAATACTATGATAACGGTTAATTATCTGGGATATGAGCCGATTGAACTGCTTGTCGGCACCCGGGAGCGAATTGATATCGTTTTGCAGGAACAGTCGCTTGGTGTAGATGCTGTCGTGGTGACGGCGCTCGGTATCAAGAAACAGGAAAAAGCATTGACCTATAATGTTCAGGAGGTTTCTGGCTCTATTGTCAATACGGTTAAGGATGCCAATTTCGTCAATTCGCTTTCCGGAAAGATCGCAGGCTTGCAGATCAATGCCAGCGCTTCGGGAGCCGGAGGTTCGACGCGTGTGGTTATGCGTGGCGTGAAGTCGATCAACGGGGATAACAATGCACTTTATGTAGTTGACGGCATTCCGCTTCCGAGCCTGCGTTCTAAACAGACGGAAGGCATTTATGAAACGCCCGATGGTGGCGATTACGAAGGTATCGCCAACATCAACCCAGAGGACATCGAGTCGATGTCTGTATTGACGGGAGCTACGGCAGCCGCTCTCTATGGTTCACAGGGAGCCAACGGTGTGATCCTTATTACTACTAAAAAAAGGGACAAGAAGGACGTGTGCGTGTTAACTATGCCAACAATACAACCTTTTCATCGCCTTTCGTAATGCCTGAGTTTCAGAATACCTATGGTACGAGTTCAGACGCACCTTCAATGAGTTGGGGTGAGAAGTTGGTTTCCCCCCCCCATCGTTATGACCCCGAAGATTTTTTCCAGACCGGGTTTGATGAAACGAACTCGATTGGCATCACCGCTGGTACCGAGCGTAATCAGACTTATTTTTCGGCCGCTTCTGTAAACACGCGGGGCATTATTCCCAACAATGTCTACAACCGTTATAATTTTTCCTTGCGGAATTCCGCCGTGCTTCTGCCTGAAAAGCTGACGCTCGATTTGGGTGCTACTTATATGAAGCAGTATTCGCGGAATGCATTGGTGCAGGGTATCTATCACAACCCGCTGATCGGCGTCTATCTGTTTCCGCGAGGAGATGATATCCGTAAGTATCAACTTTACGAGCGTTATAATGCTGGTTTGGGTTACAGCGAACAATTTTGGGGTTTGGAATTCATTAATGGCGTGGAAAATCCTTATTGGGTTACCAATCGAGAGCTGTTCGAGAATAATATGCAGCGTTATACATTCAATGCTACGCTCAAATGGAATGTTACCGATTGGTTGACTCTGTCCGGTCGGGTGCGTACGGACAACACGCGGATGAATTATACGCGTAAAATCTATGCCTCTTCGAATACTCTTTTTGCATCGGAATATGGTAACTACTTGAACCATACAATGAGTCATAATAACCTCTATGCTGATGCCCTTTTGTCCATCGACAAGAGTTTTTTCGACAGAGCGCTTTCCTGCAATTTAACTTGGGAGCCAGTCTTACGGATGACAAACATTCACTGGTCGGTTATGAGGGACATTTGGCCGGTATTCCGAATAAATTCACTTATAACAATATCGTATCGAGCGACCTGAACACACTACCCGGTCAAGAGAATTACCATGATCAGAATCAGGCCGTTTATGCCACGTTACAACTGGGTTGGAAAGGGATGCTTTATCTGGATGTGACGGCTCGTAACGAATGGGCTTCGCAGTTGGCTTTTACGGATGAATTGAATATCTTTTATCCTTCAGTAGGCCTTTCTGCCGTGATCTCGTCGATGGCAGATCTTTCGAAAACAGGCATTTCGTTCCTTAAAATTCGGACCTCGTACGCCGAGGTCGGCAACCCGCCGCAGCGTTACATTACGGGACGGAATTATTCGATCAAGGGAGGCGTTGTGACAACCGAAACGATCGCTCCTGCTACGCATTTGCGTCCGGAGCGTACCAAATCTTTCGAAGTAGGTATGAATGCAAAGTTTCTCGACAACAAGATCTGGGCTGATTTTACTTACTATAATACGGCGACTTATAACCAGTTGTTCTGCTATGACGCCCCTCCCTCGACCGGTTACAAGAAGGCCTATTTGAATGCCGGTAAAGTCAATAACTGGGGTATTGAGGCTGTTGCCGGCTATAAGAACACGTGGAAGAATTTCTCATGGTCGACGAGTTTCACTTTTTCGATGAACCGCAATACGATTCGCGAACTGGTTCCCGAAGGAACGATTGATCCCGTAACGGGAGCTGAAGTGAATCTTCCGGAAGTGAATATGGATTTCGGAGGTTATCGGGTTAAGTTGAAAAAGGGCGGCTCTATCGGAGATTTCTATGTGACAGGTCTTAAAACCGATGACAAAGGCAACATTTATGTCGATCCGAACTCGAATACGGTGACGACCGATCCCGACACCTGGATTTATGCAGGAAATACGGATGCGCGTGCCCGTTTGGGATGGAATAACCAGTTCTCCTGGAAAGGTATTTCACTCGGTGCATTGTTCGATGCGCGCATCGGCGGTCGCGGTGTGTCGGTGACACAAGCTTTGATGGACCGCTTCGGGGTTTCGGAAGCTTCGGTTGATGCTCGTGAAAACGGGATTCAGCTTTCGGAACATCAGATGCTTCCTGGTTCCGGAGCTCAGGAGTTCTTTAATAATACAGGCGACGGTATGGGCATGCTGGCTCGCTATGTCTACGATATGGATAATGTGCGTCTGCGGGAGCTTTCATTGGGTTATGACCTGCCCTCGAAATGGTTCCGTAACAAGATGCAGGCGACGGTGTCGCTTGTGGGCCGCAACCTTTGGATGCTTTATAACAAAGCTCCGTTCGATCCCGAACAGACCGCTTCGACAAGCACTTATTATCAGGGAATCGACTTTTTCATGCAGCCGAGTGTCCGTACAATCGGTTTCAGCGTGAGACTTCAATTCTAAAACGATAGAATCATCATGAAAAATACTTTATATAGAACCAAAATTGGTTTGGCTTTCGTTACGGCTTCGCTGTTGACAATGGTATCTTGTACGGGCGATTTCGAGCATTTCAATACCGACCCGAATTCCGCACAGCAAATCGACCCGACTACATTGATCACCTCCATGGAGCTGGATGCAATGTATCCCACTACGGGTGAAACGACGGTTCCTGTGAATAATTATCAGACAGGTTGGAACTTGTTGGCAGACCATTATGCCGGTTACATGGCATGTGCCAATCATTGGGAGGGTGGTATCAATCCACTCGTTTATAATTTGACGAATAATTGGCGCAGTACTGTCTTTTCGGTTGCATTTACGCAAGTGATGCCTGCATGGCTTCAACTCAAAGCGGCCTACGATCAGGGATTGGTTGCCGGCGAGGTGATGGCTGTCGGAGATATTCTGAAGGTTGTGACTCTTCACCGGGCCAGCGATATGTATGGTCCCCTGCCTGTACTCCATTTCGGGGAGGCGCGCTCGCCTTATGATGCTCAAGATGTACTTTACGACCATTTTTTCCAGACGCTCAATAATTCGATTTCCGTTTTGGAAGATTTTCTTGCTACAACGCCCGACAGCAAAGCGTTGGTGAAGGTTGATGCCGTTTATGGCGGGGATTTTGCCAAATGGCTGAAATTTGCCCGTTCGCTCAAACTGCGTCTGGCGATGCGTATCCGCTATGTCGAGCCGGACCTGGCCCTTCAATATGCGCAGGAAGCCATTGAGGGCGGGGTCATCACCTCGACGGATGAGAATGCCTTGTTGCAGACTTATCGCCAGATTACGGTCACCAATCCGTTGGAAATGATTTGGAACTCCTACAACGATGCCCGTATGGGAGCTTCGATGGATTCGTATCTGAATGGTTATGAAGATCCGCGCCGCGAGAAGATGTTCCAACCTGCGACCATTACCGGAGGAGGTTTTCATGGTGTGGTTAACGGTTTGGGGTCGACCGAACAGAAATTTTATACCAAGATGTCCGCTCCAAACATTTTCGGTGAGACTCCGATGCGTTGGCTGCTTGCTTCGGAGGTGGCTTTCCTGAAAGCGGAATTCAAACTGCTGAAAGGCGATAAGAGCGGGGCCAAATCCGATTATGAAGAGGGCATTCGTCTGTCGTTTCTCGAGAACGGATTGTCCGCATCTGATGCTGCCGATTATGCGCAGAGTATGAAGACCCCTGCCCGATTCATAGATATGTCGGAAAATCCGACCAAGTATTCAAAGAATGCATTAGGAACCGTTTCTGTGAAGTGGGCCGAAGATGGAAATGAGTTGGAGCGAATCATTACTCAAAAGTGGATCGCCCTCTACCCTAATGGGATGGAGGCATGGGCCGAGTTCCGTCGCACGGGTTTCCCGAAACTTTTCCCGATTAACGAAAATAGCAACGATCCGTCGATTGACAAAAATAAGCAGATTCGACGGGTGATTTTCCCCAAGAGCGAGTATGCGAACAACGCCGGAGCCGTGAATGCTGCGACGCGCTTGTTGGGAGGACCCGACAGTGGAGGTACCCGACTTTGGTGGGATGCCCGATAAAAGTCGAATAGAAATCACAAATGAATTTCATTATGAAAAATAGTATAAAACATTTTCTGTTGCCGCTCGTTTGTGGAATTGCGTTCATTTCCTGTGAGAAGCAGACCACTCCTGAGCCGGTTCAAATCCAACGTCCGGAATTACAGTCGCCCATCGTACGTGACGATGTTTATTATGCCCGTTTGCGTGCTTACAAGAAAACGGATCACAAACTCGCTTTCGGCTGGTTTGGTTCTTGGACAGCTATCAATCCTTCTGAACAAAGTCGCCTGCGCAGTGCCCCCGACTCGATGGATATTATCTCCATGTGGAGTCAGTGGCACAGTCTGAGCCGGGAGCAGATCGAAGACAAAGCTTTCGTGCAGCAGGTATTGGGGACGAAGGTTGTTTTCTGCATTTCAGCAAAAGATGTTCCCGAAGAGTTCAAGGTTGACGGTCAGATCACCGATGAGTCCCTTAAAAGACTATGCCAGGGCATGGGGTAAGGATTCAATTGATAAATATCAATATGACGGTATTGATATTGACTTCGAAACCGCTGCAGACCATTTGGGACCGCTGAATACCACGCCCGGACTGTTTAAGAAGTTCTGCGAAGAGTTGAGCCAATATATCGGTCCTAAATCGGGGACAGGACGTCTGTTCCTGATCGACGGTAACATTGATGCTCTTGATCAGGGTATTGCCGAACTTTGTAATTATGGCGTTTCGCAGGCTTATGGATGCTCGTCTGCGACCATGGGCTATACATCATTGACAAGCCGTACGGCAAGTGCAGAACGGGTGGGCTGGAAAGCCGATCAGCTTATTTTTACTGAAAATTTCGAGTCTTATTGGAAAAGTGGCGGTAGACCTCATACGACCTTATCTGGTGAACAGATGATGTCGTTGCAGGGTATGGCCGATTTTGCGGTAAATGGCACTTCGTGCGGCTTTGGCGCTTATCACATGGAGTATGAATATGGCCATTCGGATATGCCTTATAAATATATGCGTCAGGCGATTCAGTATGCAAATCCGGCCCCGCATGGGGACTATTCGAAAAATTTGGTTACGTTGAACGAGGCAGGCGAGTACGCTTTCGAGATTCCGGTCTTTCCTTCGGGCATGAGTGACGGCATCCGGTTCTCGTTGACGGGCTCGTTGACGGGTGTCCCGACAGCCGATGCCGAGATTCCGCTGGTTGTGGACAACAGTCTGGTGACGGCTTATAACAATTATTATTATACGGAATATAAAACGCTGGATCCCGCACTTATCTCTTTTTCCGGACCGCTTCATTTCGTGGCCGGGTCACAGGATTCGGAAACTCCGGTTATCGTAGGCATTACAGATATGACGGCATTGGGTGATGAGGAATATTTGGTTCCAGTGCGTGTTGATTTCTCAAAGCATTCAGGTTTTTCTGCCAATACCGACAAAGAGGTTTGTTACCTTAAGTTGAAGACGAAGCAGCAGGTTTGTGTTCTGTCGCTTCCTGGAATGGAGCAGGTGACTGAAATCTCTGTGATGCAAGGAGAAGACGGTATGGTCATTGAGAAGAAAGGTTATACGTTGCAATTGCAGGCCTCCATCGGAGTGCCTGTCGATAGCAAATTTTCCATTGTGGCTGATCCTGCCTTAGTTGATAGTTATAACAAACAGCACGGCACGAAATACACCCCGATGTCTGCGAATGATGTAACGCTTCCAGACGAGTTGTTGCTTCCGAAAAATAGTCAGGCGACCACCCCTGTTGAGATTAAGGCTGTTGATTATGAAAAACTGACGTCGGACGGATCGATGGTGGTTTTGAAAGTCGATCTTGGCGGGAATGCGGATTTCAATACCATTGGAGATAAGGATGTTGTTAAATTCGTGGTATTCAAAAAGATGGAAGGGAATATTGAGGAAAATGCTACGCGGGTTCCCGGTACGGTGATTGCGGATATGAGCGGATGGACTTATGATGCTCCGGGTGCAGAAGGGCTCGTCTCTTCGCAAATGTTCGACGGAGCAATAGCGATGAATCAATCAGGCTGGTATATTACAAACGGCTCCGTGACGGCGACTGTCGATATGGTGAATGTTCATACGCTTGCAGGTTTCCGCATCCGTCCCATGTATGGTTTAGGCTATTATAAGGTATTACGGCTTTATGACGTGAAGACGAGCGAAGACGGTCAGCATTGGGTTTCGCAATCGGGGGATTCTTTCGTCTCTTTGGCTTTGAGCGGTGATGATTGGCAGTATGTGAAATTCTATAAGCCTGTTTCTTGCCGTTTTGTCCGAATGACCTATCGTTGCGATAAAGAGAGTGCGTCTAATAGTTATGTAGGATGCAATGAGTTCAATGCCATTGCTTCGAATTAATTGTTAAATACGAAAAAACTATGAACCTGAAATATTTTATTGTTTTTGTCGCAGGTATGGCTGCTCTTGCAGGGTGTCAGGAGGCTTCCGAATACATACCGTCGATTTATATCACCGAGGCACAGCGGCAAGAGGTTAAAACCATTACGATCTCCCAAGCTGGAGAAAAAGCCGAATTTACAGTTTCGGCGGCACAGATTGTCGACCGTGATACGCATGTGTCGTTTGAAGCATGTCCGGAACTGGTTGCGGATTATAATGACAGATACGGACGGACTGCCGTTGCACTCGAAGACTTTACGTTTGCGAAAAAAGAAGTGGTGATTGCTGCCGGTAAAAATGTTTCGGAAAGTGTCGAAGTTGTCGTGAACGAGGAACTGAAACCGGGAACATTCTATTGTCTGCCGGTCAAGATCGCCTCTACGGACGGAGGCATGTCGATCTTGGAATCGTCGAGTAAGCTTTTTCTTGTATTCCGGGCACCGGTTAGGAGTAAAGCGGTCTATATTGGGTCAGGCAACAAGTGCTTTGTTCCGACTTTCCCCGAGCATCCCTCATTTGAAGGATTGAATCTCGAAACGATGCAGGAGGTGACGCTTGAGTGCCGTGTTATGGTTAACTGCATTTAAGGAGAGCGATCCTTACATATCGTCGATTATGGGCTTTGAGGGTGAAGTTTGTATGCGTTTCGGCGATGTGAAGATCGGCTATGACGTGCTCCAGGTCTGCAAGGGTGATTATCAGCCGGCAGCTATCAGTTCGCCTTGTGCTCCGAACCAATGGTATCATGTGGCTGCCGTATGGTCGCGCTCTATGTTGCGTGTTTATATCGACGGAAAGCTTGTTGCTGAGCAGGCGCACAAGGGCGAAACTGTCAACCTTGCTGGATACCATAAATTGGGCCGTACTGGAATTGGCTTCAGTTTGGGTGCAGCTTCGGTTTATCAGGGTAACCGTCCGCTTAACGGTTATTTGGCCGAGGCACGTGTCTGGTCGCGGGCGCTCTCGTCGAATGAAATCGCCAACAACAAGGATTTGGTGGTTGTCGATCCGCAGTCGCCCGGCTTGCTGGCCTATTGGAAGATGAACGAATGCGAAGTGCTTGAAGAGCCTCGTAGAGACCCGATTCTTAATCGCATTTTCTATAATCGGATTGTCGATCAGACGGGCCACGGATATGATGCCTACGGGGAAGGAAGAAATCCGGATTTTATTGACACCAATTGGTAAGCGACATACATTTTTTCGAAATGGTCCTGTTTTTTGAATCCCTATTTTAAGCAACGGACCTCGTTGTACGGAAAAATGCAGTGCTATGTATCGAAGCGGGCGGCCTGCAAGCCGTCCGCTTTTTAATTAAAAAATAAACTATGAAATTACGATATCTGTTTCTTGCCGCAGTGTTGTTTGCCGGGGCATGCAGCCGGCCGTCGGAGACCTTTTCTACGGGAATCATTCCCGTTCCGCAGCATGTGAATTGGGGTGAAGGGACATTCCGTATGCCTCGGACGTTGACTTATGTCACTGATCTTGAGGGGCAGGAAAAAGCCGATCTTGCAGCGTGGATGGAGCGTTCGGTTGCAGGCCGGTTTTTCCCCGTTCCTTTTGTCGAAGCCCTCGAAGGCGATATTCCGGCTCTGCGGTTGCGGATTGCAGATAAAGGTGCCCCCGAGAGTTATCGGCTTGATGTCGTCCGCGACAGCATGACGATTACGGCTCCTGATGCAGCCGGTTTGTTTTACGGTTTGCAGTCGCTGGCGCAGTTGGCAGAGCATACGGGGCAACGTATTCCCGCCGTTACGATCGAAGACGCTCCGCGTTTCGCTTACCGGGGCTTCATGCTCGACGTATCGCGTCATTTCCGGGATAAGGAGTTTGTCAAACGGCAACTCGATCTGCTGGCCCGCTACAAGCTCAACCGGTTTCATTGGCATCTGACCGACGGTGCTGGCTGGCGTATCGAGATCAAGAAATATCCCGAGTTGACGGATTTTGCGGCTTGGAGGCCCTATTCCTGTTATACGGAGTGGTATTACGGCGACCGGCGTTACTGTCATCGGGATGATCCTGCGGCCGAAGGCGGTTATTATATGCAGGAGGAGATCCGCGAGGTGGTTGAATACGCTCGCGCCCTGCATATCACCGTGATTCCCGAGATTGAGATGCCCGGGCATAGCGAGGAGGTGCTGGCAACCTATCCGCAACTTGCCTGCAGCGGCAAGCCTTATGTCAATAAGGACTTGTGTATTGGCAATGAAGAAACCTTCGAATTTCTGAAGAATGTGCTTTCGGAAGTCATTGAACTTTTTCCCTCGGAATATATCCATATTGGAGGTGATGAAGCGGACAAGGCGAGTTGGGCGACATGTCCGCGCTGTCGGACTCGGATGAGGCAGGAAGGACTGGAAGATGTTGACGGATTGCAGAGCTATCTGGTGCATCGTGTTGAGGTGTTTCTTAACGGTAAGGGACGCCGTTTGCTGGGCTGGGACGAGATTCTGCAAGGCGGATTGGCTCCGGACGCTACGGTGATGTCGTGGCGAGGTTCCGAGGGCGGTATTGCAGCCGCCCGTGCGGGACATCAGGCCGTGATGACTCCCAATAGTTATTGTTACCTTGATTATTGCCAAGATGATCCTACGCGTGAACCGCCGGCTGCTGCGGCTTTCGTCACGCTTGAAAAGGCTTATTCCCTGGATCCGGCTCCCGATTCGCTCGGCGTCGATGTAGTGCCGATGATCCTTGGTGTGCAGGGTAATTTGTGGTGCGAGCATGTGCCGACCGGGGAACATGCCGAGCATATGATATGGCCGCGCTTGATGGCTATTGCCGAAGTGGGGTGGAGCCTTCCGGAACGCAAGGATTACGATGATTTTCATGCCCGCGTACTCGATGCCGTGGCGTGGATGCAAGAGAGGGGATATCATCCTTTCGATCAGAAGAATGCCGTAGGGGACCGTCCCGAATCAATCGAACCTGTTCTGTGCCTCTCGACAGGCAAACCGGTTGTTTACCATACGCCTTACAGCCCGAAATACGCGGCTGTGGGCGATGGCTCGCTGACCGACGGGCTGCGCGGAGACTGGAATTACGGCGACGGCCGCTGGCAAGGCTGGCTCGATACAGACATTGATCTGGTGGTTGATTTGGGGGAATGCTGTTCAGTGAAACATATTGCCGCAGACTTTATGCAGGGATTCTATGCTGATATTTGGATGCCTCGGGCGGTTGAAATTTCTGTTTCGAACGATAATAAGGCGTATACGATGCTTGCGACCGTTGAGAACGACGTGCCGTTCGATTTCAGACAGGACTGTTACCGGACGTTTGGCTGGACGGGTGAATCCCAAGGACGTTATATTCGGCTGAAAGCCTTTCATAACGGACATCCTGGCGGATGGATTTTCACCGATGAGATAATTGTGGAGTAATACGTTGATCCTACAGAAATGAATCTTTCTTCGCGTTCACCCCTTCGGTGGGTTCCGAGTTCGTACTTTGCGATGGGGCTTCCGTTTGTGGTTCTGAACATGGTTTCTGCGGTTCTGTACAAGGACCTGGGGATCTCGGATGCTCAGATCGCGTTCTGGACCTCTCTGATCATGTGGCCATGGACGATCAAGTTTCTGTGGAGCCCTTTTCTGGAGCTTTACCGGACGAAGAAGTTCTGGGTCGTGGGGAGCCAGTTGTTGAGCGGCGTTCTGTTCGGCGTCGCGGCCCTGTCGCTTCACCTTCCGCTGTTCTTCGCGGTCAGTGTTGCTGTCTTTGCGGTCGTTGCCTTCAGCGGGGCGACGCACGACATCGCGGCCGACGGAGTCTACATGTCGGAGCTATCGCCTGCGTCCCAGGCGAAATACATCGGCTGGCAGGGGCGTTCTACAACCTTGCGAAACTGGTCGCCACGGGCGGTCTGGTGTGGCTTGCGGGGTGGCTTTACGAGGGTTTCAGCACCTCGGGGACCGCATCGTTCGACGCTTATGTCCGTTCGTGGACGGTCGTTTTGCTGCTCCTGTGCGTCACGCTCGTCGCTTTGGGCCTTTACCATCTCCGCGCGCTTCCTTCAGGCGGTTCGGCTTCAGAAGGCCGCTCGCTGCGGGATGGCCTTTCGGGCCTGAAAGAGGTTATCGGCGGCGTTCTTCACCAAACGGCATATCTGGTACTATATCGCCTTCATCATCCTGTACCGGTTGGGCGAGGGCTTCGTGATGAAGATCGTTCCGCTGTTCCTCAAAGCGGATACCGCGTCCGGGGGCTTGGGTCTTACGAACCAGCAGATCGGCCTTTACTACGGGACTTTCGGCGCCGGGGCTTTTCTCCTGGGCTCGCTGCGGGCGGGCTACTATATTGCACACCGGGGCCTGCGACGCACTCTTTTCACCTTATGCTGTATCTTTAATATCCCATTCGCGGTCTATGCCTGCTGGCATGGCTGCAGTCGCAGTCGATGTGGCTCGTGGGCGGTGGCATCGTCGTGGAGTACTTCGGCTACGGCTTCGGCTTCGTGGGCCTTACGCTGTTTATGATGCAGCAGGTCGCTCCGGGGCGTCACCAGATGGCGCACTACGCCTTCGCTTCGGGTATCATGAACCTTTCGGTGATGCTCACGGGCGCCGTTTCGGGTTACCTGAGCGATGCCTTGGGTTACGGCATGTTCTTCCTCGCAGTTATGTTGGCCACGGTTCCGGCATTTCTGGTGACGTGGTTCGTACCCTTTACCTATGACGACAAACCAAATGACAAATAATTATGAATAACCTGAAAATCGTAGGCCCGGCCATGCCGGATATGCCGTGGGAGGATCGTCCCGCAGGCTCCAAAGAAGTGATGTGGCGCTATTCGGCCAATCCGATCATCCCGCGCGACGCGCTTTCGACGTCGAACAGCATTTTCAACTCGGCGGTCATTCCCTTCAAGAAAGGCAAGTATAACTATGCGGGCGTTTTCCGGTGCGACGACACGAACCGCCGGATGCGCATCCACGTGGGCTTCTCGGTCGACGGCCTTCGGTGGGAGATCGAGGAGTCCGACTTCCGGCTGGAGGGTGCGGACGCCGAGATCGGCCAGTGGGTCTACGGCTACGATCCTCGCGTTGCGAAGATCGGCGACAAATACTACGTTACGTGGTGCAACGGCTACCACGGGCCGACGATCGGCATTGCGTGGACGGATGACTTCGAGACGTTCCACCAGCTTGAAAACGCATTTCTTCCCTATAACCGCAACGGGGTTCTGTTTCCGCGCAAGATCGGGGGCCGGTTCGCGATGCTGTCGCGTCCGAGCGACACGGGTCACACGCCCTTCGGGGACATCTTCTATTCGGAGAGCCCCGACATGGAGTTCTGGGGCCGCCACCGTCATGTGATGTCTCCCTCGGCGTTCGAGGTTTCGGCGTGGCAGTGCATGAAGATCGGCGCGGGCCCCGTTCCCATCGAGACCTCGGAAGGCTGGCTGCTGTTCTACCACGGGGTGCTCCGCTCGTGCAACGGCTATGTCTACGCCTTCGGCTCGGCATTGCTGGATTTGGAGGAGCCGTGGAAGGTCACGGCCCGCAGCGGTCCCTACCTGATCTCCCCTCGCGAAACGTACGAATGCATGGGCGACGTTCCGAACGTTACGTTCCCGTGCGCTGCGCTGCACGATCCCGCGACGGGGCGCGTGGCCGTCTACTACGGATGCGCCGACACGGTTACGGGCCTTGCGTTCGGCTATATCCCCGAAATCATCGACTTCACGAAGCAAAACTCGATCCTCTGATGCGACTGCGACGAACGCTGCTTACCCTGGCGCTCGCCGCAGCCGTTTTCGGCGCTGCGGCTTCTGCGCAGACCCCTGCCGACCGGGTCGACCCGTTCATCGGGACTACGAACTTCGGGACCGCGAACCCCGGTGCGGTCACGCCGCACGGGATGATGTCGGTGGTTCCGTTCAACGTCATGGGGTCGGAGGAGAACGTCTACGACAAGGACGCCCGCTGGTGGTCCACGCCCTACGAATACCACAACAAATTCTTCACGGGCTTCACGCACGGCGCCTTGAGCGGCGTGGGGTGCCCCGAGCTGGGCGCGCTGCTGACGATGGCCACGACGGGCCCTCTGACGGTGGATTACCGGGAGTACGGCACGTCGTACAGGGACGAAAAGGCCTCCCCGGGCTATTACTCGGTCTTTCTGGACAAGTACGGCGTCCTTGCCGAGGTCACGGCCACGGCGCGTACCTCGGTGGAACGCTACACGTTCCCCGGAGGAGAAGGGCATATCCTGTTGAATCTGGGCGAGGGGCTTACCAACGAGTCGGGCGCAATGGTTCGCCGGGTGAGCGCCACGGAGATCGAGGGCACGAAGTTGCTGGGGACGTTCTGCTACAATGCGCAGAAGGTTTTCCCGGTGTACTTCGTGCTGCGCGTTTCGAAGACTCCGAGTGCCGGCGGCTATTGGAAGAAGCAGCGGAAGATGACGGGCGTGGAGGCGGAGTGGACCCCGGACAACGGGAGGTATAAACTCTATACGGAGTACGGGCGCGAGCTTTCGGGCGACGACGTGGGCTACTGGTTCTCCTTCGACGGCCTTGCGGCGGGCGAGCAGGTGGAGGTGCGCATGGGCATTTCGTATGTCTCTACGGAGAACGCGCGCAAAAACCTCGATGCCGAGCAGGCCGCGGACGCGCCGTTCGACGCCATCCGGGAACAGGCCCGCAAGGGCTGGAACGAGGCTCTGGGCAGAATCCGGGTCGAGGGCGGCGCCGAGCAGCAGCAGAGGGTGTTCTACACGGCGTTGTACCATGCGCTGCTGCACCCGAACCTCGTGAGCGACGTGAACGGCGAATACCCGCTGATGGAGCGTTCGGGCGAGACGGGCGTGACGGATGGCGAACGCTATACGGTCTTCTCGCTGTGGGACACCTGCCGGAACCTGCACCAGCTGCTGACGCTGGTCTACCCGGATCGTCAGCGGGAGATGCTGCGCTCGATGACGGGGATGTACGAGGAGTGGGGTTGGCTTCCGAAATGGGAGCTTTACGGCCGCGAGACCTTCACGATGGAGGGGGACCCTGCGATCCCGGTGATCGTCGACAGCTGGATGAAGGGCCTTCGGGATTTCGATGTCGCCAAGGCCTACGAGGCGATGCGCAAGTCGGCCACGACGCCCGGTGCGCAGAACCGCATGCGGCCCGACATCGACCCCTATATCGAGAAAGGCTATATCCCGCTGGGGTTCTACGCCAAGGACCTTGCGGGCGACACCTCCGTCTCGCACGCGCTGGAGTACTACATGGCCGACGCTGCGCTGTCGCTGCTGGCCGACTCGCTCGGACAGGGGGACGACGCGCGTCTGTTCCGCGCCCGCTCGTTGGGCTATAAGCGTTATTACAGCCCGGAAAGCGGGACTTTGCGTCCGCTCCATCCCGACGGAACTTTTTTAAGCCCCTTTGACCCGAAGGCGGGCGAGAACTTCACGGCGGCTCCGGGCTTCCACGAGGGAAGTGCGTGGAACTATACGTTCTATGTTCCGCACGACGTGGAGGGGCTTGCGAAGCTGATGGGCGGACGACGCAAATTCATCGACAAACTGCAAATGGTCTTCGACGAGGGGTTGTACGACCCTGCGAACGAACCCGACATCGCCTATGCCTACCTGTTCAGCCGTTTCCGGGGCGAGGAGTGGCGCACGCAGCGGGAAACCCGGCGGCTGTTGGAGCGATACTTTACCACCGCCCCCGACGGCATCCCGGGCAACGACGACACGGGGACGATGTCGGCGTGGGCTGTTTTCACGATGCTGGGCCTCTACCCCGACTGCCCGGGCGAACCATACTACACGCTGACGTCCCCGACGTTCGACCGTGTGGAGATCGACACGGAGCGGGGAACGCTGGTGATCGAAAAACGCGGCGAAGGGTATATCGACCGGATGACGCTTGGCGATAAACCGTTGAAAAATTATCGTATCCTGCACGATGAATTGCTCAAGGGCGGAAAACTTACTTTTGAACTTCAAACTGGAAAATAGATGAAACTTACGGGATTCTTATTCGCCGCGGCCCTGCTGGGCGCGTGCACGCAGCCTGCCGCGGAGGAGAATTACACGCGCCATGTCGATCCGAAGATCGGCACGGGGGGCCACGGACACGTCTTCGTGGGTGCCAACGTCCCCTTCGGCCTGGTGCAGGTGGGTCCGACGAGCATTCCGCAGACGTGGGACTGGTGCTCGGGCTACCACGCGAGCGATTCGACCGTTATCGGCTTCTCGCACACGCATTTGAGCGGCACGGGCATCGGCGACCTGTTCGACATTACCGTCATGCCCGTCGTGGGTGAAGTGACCTATGCCCGCGGCGAGGAGAATGACCCGGCCTCGGGCCTGTGGTCTTACGCCGACCGTACGCGGGAGATCACGAAACCCGGTTATTACTCGGTTCCGCTTGTGCGCTACGGCATTACGGCCGAGCTGACGGCCACGGAGCGCGTGGGTCTGCACCGCTACACGTTCCCGGCGTCGGACGCCGCAGCCGTGGTCTTCGATCTGGAGAACGGCGGCTGCTGGGACAAGGCCACCGATACGGGCTTCCGCTTCTCGGACGACAGCACGCGCATCGCCGGATGGCGCTGCTCGACGGGGTGGGCCAAAAATCAGGAGGTCTACTTCGTGGCCGAGTTTTCAAAACCCGCGAAGGGGATTTCCTACCTGCAGCCGGGCGAGATAGACGATTCCAAAATGCCCCGGATCGCGGCCCGTTATGCACGTGTGGACTTCGACACGGCGGAGGGCGAACAGGTGCTCGTGAAAGTGGCCCTTTCGCCCGTAAGTATCGAAGGCGCGAAGGCAAACCTTGCGGCGGAACTCCCCGGATGGGATTTCGACGCTACGGCGGCCGCTGCCGACAAGGCGTGGAACGATGAACTGTCGAAGGTGAAGATCGAGACGGAGGATGAAACGTCGAAGCGCATCTTCTATACGGCGCTGTATCATACGATGGTGGCTCCGTCGCTCTTCTGCGATGTGAACGGCGATTACCGCGGAGCCGACGGCAAGGTGCATGAGAATCCGGGGCGCGATACCTATACGACCTTTTCGCTGTGGGACACTTACCGGGCCGCGATGCCGCTGATGACCGTCCTGCACCCGGAGCGGATGCCCGACATCATCCAGACGATGCTGCACATCGCCGACGAGCAGGGACGGCTCCCGGTATGGCACCTGTGGGGTAATGAGACCGACTGCATGGTTGGCAACCCGGGCATCGTAGCGGTGGCGGACGCCATCGTGAAGGGCATCGGGGGCTTCGACCGCGAAAAGGCCTTCGAGACGATCCGTAAGACGGCCATGAACCCCGACCGGGGCAACGGCCTGCGCATGGAGTACGGCTACATCCCGTGCGAGATGTTCAACGAGGCCGTAGCCTATGACATGGAGTACGCTTTGGCTGACGGCGCGGCGGCGCGTGCCGCCGAAGCGCTGGGCAAGGCGGAGGATGCGAAGTATTTCGAGGAACGCAGCCATAGCTACCGCAACTATTTCGACCCGCAGACGGGATTTATGCGGGGCCGGGATTCGAAAAAAGGCTGGAGGACGCCCTTCAATGCGTTCGCCTCGACGCACCGCGCCGACGATTACTGCGAGGGCAACGCCTGGCAGTACACCTGGCTGGCTCCGCATGATGTCGCAGGTCTTGTCGGATGCTTCGGCAGCCGGGCGCGGATGCTCGAAAAACTGGACTCGCTGTTCACGGTAAGCTCCGTGGTCGAGGGCGGCGAGACATCGCCCGACATTTCGGGCCTGATTGGCCAGTACGCCCACGGCAACGAACCGAGCCACCATATTTTGTACCTTTATACGATGCTGGGTCAGCCGTGGGAAACGGCCGACAAGGTTCGCGAGGTGCTCACGACGCTCTACCACGCCGCTCCAGACGGCCTTTCGGGCAACGAGGACGTGGGTCAGATGTCGGCCTGGTACGTCCTCTCGTCGCTGGGGATGTACGAGGCCGAGCCTGCGGGCGGAAGATACTGGTTCGGATCGCCCCTGTTCGACAGGGTCGAAATCACCGTCCCGGGCGGGACCTTCACGATTGTCGCCGAGAACAACTCCGCTGCGAACAAATATATCCAGCGGGTGTGGCTCAATGGCCAACCCTACACAAAGCCTTGGATCGGTCATGCCGACGTGATGAAGGGCGGGGAGCTGCGCTTCGAGATGGGGGCCGAAGAGAAGGTGTGGTACTGTCCGGACGAGCCGGAGGCGTACGCCGACCAGCGGCCCGCGGAGGAGCAGCGGCTTTTTAAGTCGGAAGCGGTAGAGGGGGAGATCGCCCGCGTGTGCGGTCTTCTGACCAACGAACGCCTGCGGTGGATGTTCGCCAACTGCTTCCCCAACACGCTCGACACCACCGTACACTACGGCGAGGACGAGGCGGGCAATCCCGATACCTACGTCTACACGGGCGACATTCCGGCCATGTGGCTCCGCGACTCGGGGGCGCAGGTGTGGCCCTACGTGCAGCTGTGCAAGGAGGACCCGGCGTTGCGGAAGATGATCGCGGGGGTGATCCGCCGCCAGCTGAAGCTGATCAACATCGACCCTTATGCCAACGCTTTCAACGTCGCGCCGACGGGGGCGCACAACAAGACGGATTTTCCGCAGGCCGACCCGATGGTCTTCGAGCGCAAGTGGGAGATCGACTCCCATTGCTATCCTCTGCGCCTTGCGCACCACTACTGGAAGACCACGGGTGACACGTCGGTCTTCGACGGGGAGTGGACCTCGGCGATGCGCAACATTGTGAAGACGCTGCGCGAACAGCAGATGAAGGAGGGTCCGGGCGATTACACCTTCCTGCGCACGACGGACCGTCAGCTGGACACCCGCTGCCATGTGGGGCGCGGCAACCCCGTGAAACCCGTGGGGCTGATCGTCTCGGCGTTCCGCCCCTCGGACGACGCCACGACCTTCGGATTCCTCGTGCCGTCGAACTTCATGGCCGTCACGTCGCTGCGCAAGGCCGCCGAGATCCTGACGGCGGTGAACGGCGAGCGGGAGCTTGCCGCCGAGTGCACGGCGCTGGCCGACGAGGTGGACGAGGCCCTGCAAAAATACGCTGTCGTGGAGCATCCGGAGTTCGGAAAAATCTACGCCTTCGAGGTGGACGGTTTCGGAGGCTGCTTTCTGATGGACGACGCCAATGTGCCCTCGCTCTTGGCCATGCCCTATCTGGGCGACGTGGAGCGCACGGACCCGATTTACGAAAACACGCGCCGGTTCGTGTGGAGCACGGAAAATCCCTATTTCTGGCGCGGAGCTGCCGGAGAGGGCATCGGAGGACCCCATATCGGCGTGGAGATGATCTGGCCCATGAGCATCATGATGCGGGCCTTCACGTCGGAGGACGACGCCGAGATCCGCGATTGCATCGTCGCCCTGATGACCACCGATGCCGGGACGGGCTTCATGCATGAATCCTTCTCGCGCCACGATGCTGCGAATTTCACCCGCCCGTGGTTCGCATGGCAGAACACCCTCTTCGGGGAACTGATCCTCAAACTTGTAAACGACGGGAAAACGGACCTGCTGAATTCCATATACTAACCATGAAGAAACTTACAATTTACGCCACCTTCAACGAGGAGGGTATTTCGTTCCCGTTTCCGCAACTTACGATTCTTAATTCGGGGTGATAAAGTCTGCGGCACCGGCAGAGAGGAGAGCGGTGTGAATTTCGAGTGCCGCTCTTCTTATATTTTCCTCTCTCTGGCGTTTTCGGAAGTTAAAGAGTATCTTTGTACGTTTTTTCAACCCATGTGTTTATGGAAACGTTAGAAATCAATAAAGTAGAAATTCGCAATCTTCAGAAAGAGGATTACGACCAACTGGCCAGTTCCTTTACCCGCGTCTATGCCGATGGAAGCGACGTTTTTTGGACGCCGAAGCAAATCGACAAACTGATTCGCATCTTCCCGGAGGGGCAGATCGTCGTAGTCGTGGACGGCAAGATCGTAGGTTGCGCGCTTTCGATCATTGTGAATTACGATGACGTGAAGAACGACCACACCTACGCCCAGGTTACGGGGAATGAAACATTCGACACCCACACCCGCAAGGGTAACATCCTCTACGGCATCGAGGTCTTCATCCATCCCGACTACCGGGGACTGCGTCTGGCGCGGCGCATGTACGAATACCGCAAGGAACTGTGCGAAAAACTCAACTTGAAAGCCATCATGTTCGGGGGCCGTCTGCCCAACTACCATAAGTATGCGGAACAGATGCGCCCCAAGGAATATATAGACAAAGTGCGCCAACGTGAAATTGTCGATCCTGTGCTGTTGTTCCAGCTCTCGAACGATTTCCATGTCCGTAAAGTAATGCGCAACTATCTGCCCAACGACGAGGAGTCGCGCCACTACGCCTGCCTGCTTCAGTGGGACAACATCTATTATCAGGCTCCGACCGAGGAGTACATCCTGCCCAAAACCACGGTGCGCGTAGGCATCGTACAGTGGCAAATGCGCAGCTACAAGACCCTTGACGACCTGTTCGAACAGGTGGAGTTTTTCGTCGATTCCGTGAGCGGCTATCAGAGCGATTTCGTTCTTTTTCCCGAATATTTCAACGCTCCGCTTATGGCGCGGTTCAACGATGTCAGCGAATCGGAGGCCATTCGCGGGCTGGCGCAATATACGGATGAAATCCGGGACCGGTTTATCGCATTGGCCATTAAGTTCAACATCAATATCATCACGGGCAGCATGCCCCAGATCAAAGACGACGGGCAGCTTTACAACGTGGGGTTCCTCTGCCGCCGTGACGGAACTTACGAAATGTATGAAAAATTGCACGTTACGCCCGACGAGATGAAGTGCTGGGGATTGAGTGGCGGCAAGACGATCCGCACGTTCGAGACGGACTGCGCGAAGATCGGCGTATTGATCTGCTACGACGTTGAGTTTCCGGAACTTTCACGCATTATGGCCTCCGAGGGGATGCAGATTCTCTTCGTGCCGTTCCTCACGGATACGCAGAATGCCTATTCGCGCGTGCAAGTCTGCGCCCATGCCCGCGCCATCGAGAACGAATGTTTCGTGGTGATCGCAGGCAGTGTGGGCAACCTGCCCAAGGTGCACAACATGGACATTCAGTATGCGCGCTCCGGAGTCTTCACGCCCTGCGATTTCGCTTTTCCGACGGACGGACGGCGTGCGGAGGCGACGCCCAATACGGAGATGATCCTTATTTCGGACATTAACCTGAACCTGTTGAACGAGCTGCACACCTACGGCAGCGTCCGCAACCTCAAGGATCGCCGCAGCGATCTGTACGAGGTGCGGGTGAAAAGATAATCCGGTCGCGTCTGAACCCGTAAATATTATTCGATACTCGAAATCATAACGTCGTCGAATTCTCGATTTTAACTTCAGTTTCAGCACCTCCATTTCTGCCTCTTCAGGCTCTGCCTCGGGCTTCATCTACTCCCGCAGACAAAGGTATAGGTTGTCGGAGGCTGTCAGCCCCGAGTTCCCTGTGTATATATGTTCTCTGGCTGGTAATGTTACCCGTGCTTTGACCGAGTATTTGCATTATCTCACTCTGCTTCTTTTCTCGTAGTATATGCCAGCAGCTCCTGATCTTCAAGCGGCTCAACTTGAGGAATACCCCTATCTTTGATGTCTGGACCCATGCATTCGAGTTTTAGACATCTTCTGAACTCTACAATCACCTTCACGCTCGCAAGTGGCGAAGAACTAATTTATCCGATTCCTGCTAGCTGTAAATCAATAGTATAGCTTTTTCGTCGATCTGGATGCCCTTCCGGGTTAAGAGAACACAATAGTACCGACACTTGTTATTACCGGCGCGACCAGATGGGACTTGTTGCGAAAATAAACGGTTATCTTTCTCCGCTCGACAAAGATAATTACGATAATTTTATGCTGAATAGCAGCAGTCAGCGGATTCAGCTTGTTGCAACTCGATGAAATCAATGTTTTCTTTCCCAGTTATATTCGGTGGAAGATATTTTCCTAATCGATGATGATGTATGAGATCAGGCGAAGAGGGGGTTTAGGCTGTATTTCAGAACAGTAGTAAACTGGGAAGGTGTTTGGTTTTTTGATGCTGAACAACCTCAATTTATCTTCGGACGAAAGGCCCCGATGACTGTACGTTGCCACGACAAGGGTACGATTCAAGCGTTCAATGATCAATTTCATTGTTTGTTGACAGAGCGAGAATGCTGCAATAGAGATAAAATCATATTGCCCGAACCCTTCTTTGAGAGGAAGAAAATAAGTGAATGATTGTTTTTATTGCGATGATTATTCGGTTGAATTTCCTTCATCATAACTGACACATAAAACTGTTCAAGCATCTTGTGTTTTGACACTAATGATAACTTCTTGTTCTATTTCTTCCAACAAGAACCTTGTATGCTTGAGAAAATGGAATATCCATGCGTTAGAATGCTGCCCTTTTAGCAAATTTGTCAAATCCGCATTTTTTTTGTATTTTGTAATCGGTTATTTGAAATGCGGTATTTGAGCGCAAGACGCTGAAAATAAACCGTTGCCTTTTCGTTACCTATTATCCCTATACAAAAATGTAATGATCCGATAAATCAGGTCGTTATGCCCTTTTAATCCCGCTCCCGAAAGGGTGCGGCTTTTTCATTGGGACGGATCGGCCGCTTATTCGAAGGCGACCGTCTGACCGTTGATTTTCACATCGCTGAAGACGGCTTCCGAGGTCTTCTTGCTGTCGCCGCTGTTGGCCGCCAGGCCGATCAGCAGTTTGTCGGGCAGTCCGCTGACGGTGACGGACTTTCCCACGCCGAAAGGATCGTCCCTGGTCCCGGCCGGCAGCGTCGTTGCGGGCGGATCGGGGGTGTCTTCGGTGGCGTCGTCGCCGCACGCTCCGGCGAGCAGCGGGAGGACCAGCAGAAGGAGTAAGAATCGTCTCATACGTATTGTGGTTTTAGGTTGACGTTTGCTGATAACAAAATTAACCCGCCGGAGGTTGTCCGACGGGGAAAATTTATCCGTTTACAGGGAAAAATCGTCACACGCCCGGAAGGATGCTTCCGGCGCGCCCGAAACCTTATCGTTTGAAGCGTTTGGCAAGGCCCCCTTCGGAGGTTTCGCGGTAGAGGCTCGGAAGGGCGTGGCCCGTTTCGTTCATCACCTCCACGACCTTGTCGAAGCTCACCATGTGCGAGCCGTCGGAGAGCGTGGCGTAGGCGTTGGCGTCGAAGGCCCGGGCCGCGGCGATGGCGTTGCGCTCGATGCAGGGGACCTGCACCAGTCCGCACACGGGGTCGCATGTGAGGCCCAGGTGGTGTTCGAGACCCATCTCGGCGGCGTATTCGATCTGCGAAGGGGTTCCGCCGAAGAGCTGGCACGCGGCGGCGGCAGCCATGGCGCACGCCACGCCGACCTCGCCCTGGCAGCCGACCTCGGCGCCCGAAATGGAGGAGTTGGTTTTGGCGACGTTGCCGAAAAGTCCGGCCGTGGCCAGCGCCCGCAGGATGCGGATGCGCAGGAAGTTGCGCGAGGTGGAGAGGTGGTAGAGCACCGCCGGCATGACGCCGCTCGACCCGCACGTGGGGGCTGTCACGACCGTGCCGCCCGAGGCGTTTTCCTCGGAGGTGGCCAGCGCGTAGGCGTAGATTTTGGCCCGCGAGGAGAGCGAGTCGGTGTAGCTTTTCGACTTGACCCAGTAGGTCGAGGCCTTGCGGGCGACCTTCAGCCCTCCGGGCAGCACGCCGTCGTTGTTCAGGCCGCGCTGGATGGTTGCGCACATCGTCTCCCAGACCGTGTCGAGGTAGTCCCAGATTTCGGGACCTTCGCAGTCGCTCACATACTCCCAGAAGGTCTTGCCCTCGTGGTAGCACCACTCCTTGATCTCCGAAATGGTCGACAGCGGGTAGATGCTCCGGGGCGTTTCGAGGCGCGAGGCCTCGTTGGCCAGCGCCCCGCCGCCGACGCTGTAAATGGTCCAGGAATCGACGACTTCGTCGCCTTTCAGCCCTTCGAACAGCATGCCGTTGGGGTGGAAGGGGAGCACGACCTCCGGTTTCCAGACGATCCGGGTCGGGGCGGCCGGTTCGAGCACCGAAAGGATCGCCACGTCCGTCAGGTGGCCCTTGCCCGTGGCGGCCAGCGATCCGTAGAGGGTCACGCGGTAGGCGTCGACGTCGCGGCAGCGTTCCGCAAACCGTTCGGCGGCCCGCTTGGGACCCATCGTGTGGCTGCTCGACGGGCCGCTGCCGATCCTGTATAACTCTTTAAGCGATTCCATAATCGTGATTTTACGGGAGCAAAGATAGGTAAAATTCCACAAGAAAAGGAGAAATAAGCAAAGGGTTTTGGGGGCTCGGGTTCTTTTTCCCCGGCCCCATGGACTCGAACGCGAATTTAAGTATTTATCTATTCTACAAGCCATATATTCAGCAAATTGCGAATTGAGCCGAAAAATATTTGACAACAATCTGGCAACTTTTGCAAAAATGCGGGGTCGCCGAAGCAACACCCGCACAACGCACGATGCCGTAAAACGACATCGGTGCAAAGGTACAAATTATTTTCGACCGACAAAACGGAGTACGAAAAAACATCCCATGATGACGGTTGCGCAGATTGCAATGATGCCGAGCCAACGCAGGTTCTTCGGTGTCGAATCCTCTTTGATCTCTTCCGTGCCTGTGTCTTCCTGTTTGTTCGTCGTGGTTTGTTCGTTGGCGGCTTCGCGTAATTGCTCGTCGACGATCTGACGAATAACGGATTTATCGACGGTTGCCGTCGTGTTTGTGGTTTTCGTTTCCGTTGTGGTCGTCTGCTGGGGCGGCGGGATTCCCAAGCTGTCGGCAGCGGGGCTGCTCGTATCGTAGATGGTTGTCGTCGATTTCGTTTCCGTCGTGGTTTTCGAAATCGTTACGACGTCGCGCTGCTCCTCCGCCTGCTCCTGCGTTGAGATTTGCCGCTCCGATTCGGCTTGCTCTTCGACGCGCTCCTGCGCGGATGAACGCGAGGTGTTGCGCGTGGATGCACACGCGCAACACAAGCAGCCAATCGCAAGTAAAAGGATTACACGTTTCATGGTTCGAATTTAATTGCTAAAATGCGATTCTTCCATCCCCGCAGGAATTTCCGTTGGGATGGCTTTCGTCGGACGATATTTTTTCGACGAACGCGATGCGTGCCGCTTGTATCTGATGGAACAGCGGGTCTGCGGGGCGGCTGTTAAGTGCGGCGAGTGTTTTGCGGCCGACGATGCCATCGACCTCGACGCCGAGGATTTTTGTACCTGTTTGATGCCGTGGACGCCCGACGCCCACACCCAATCGACAACGATATTTGCGATGGACTGATTTTCGATCTCGTCGGCCTTCCACCTATCCCAATACTGACATTTGAAAATCTCCATCCATTGCTCGTTCGTTATGATTCGCAGGTCGTCGGCATCAATGTCGCCGTCGCCGTCGTTATCGCATCCGTGCAGCCGCCACGTTGCAATCGTTATTCCTTTGTTGGTTGCTCCGCCCACATCGTCGGGGTCGTTCACATATCCGCCTTCCCACGATAGGATGAACGGAACGAGTTTTTGCGCATCTGCCATAATTGCCGTGGTTTTAATAAGTTATGCTATCGTCTTTGTTGGCTGTGTTTTTATTATTCCGGTCATCTTCCTCGATGTGGCATTGTTCGAGTTCGTCGATACCGAGCCGTCGCCCCAGCAACGAAAAGACGTTAAATGTTATCCGCTTGCCTTTTGCTGCAAAATAGTTAGACAAGCACGACGATAGTTCATTACCGTAAATGATGGCGAAAATCAGGTATTTCAGCCAGTCGGCGGCAAATCCTATCGAAATAGTAAGGCCGAGCATGACCCAGCACAGGTATTCGCACATTTTGTTGACTGTGCGGCGAACCGCCCGCGAAATGCGCACACGCTCACCCCTTTTTCGGGCCGCTTCGCAGCCGAAAAAGAGATCGCAGACGATAACCACAGCCGCAACGACCAACCAAATGATCGAATCCGCAAGAGCTTGATAGAAAATCGACGTCAATATTGCTGTCGTCGAGTTTTGCACGATGGTTTCGGCCATTGTCGATTGTTCGGTCAATAGGTTCATACGGCGTCGATATTATGCGCCTGCTCTTCCTCGGCTCGTTCCGCTTCTCGCGTCGCTTCGAGTTTGGCCAGCGTCTGTTCGTTTCGGTTGTATTCGGCGTTTGCGGCCTCGTATCGGGCGAAATCGTCGGGGTATGTTTCACGAAACGACGTTCCGTTTTTGAAGCATTTCGCGGCCCGTTCGTCCGACGATGCCATGATCGCGCGCAGTTCCAACTGGCGCGACTGTAATTCGTTAATTTGCTGCTGTGTTTCCATCGTTGAGTAAGTTTTTGAGTGTGAATAAATCGCGTCTGCGTTGTTTGCGGACGTTGTATTTGCAGATTTCCCGTTGCCGGAAATGTTTGACGACCGTTGCCGTCGTGATGTCGCCGTCGAAACGGATATAGTCGCACCATACGGTTCCGACCTCTGCGGCGATGCGTTTACGAATGTTGAACGTATCGAAATGCCGCATCAACCCCAAATAGGAGTTTAGGATTGTCGCCAGCTTCTCGACATGCCGGGCCTTGCGGCGGCTACTGTGTCGGCACGCTTCGTTGTAGTAGTGAATCTTTCCGAAACACCGTGCGACGGTTTGGTTGTTCGTGTAGACGCGGTTGTATTTGATAACCGCACCTAAAAACTTGATGCCTTTCGAGTAGTGTTGCAGGTAGAATTTCCGCGGGTGCATCGTCAGTCCCCGTTCTGCGGCGAAATAGTTTCGAATATAAGGCATGGCCGTAAGAAACGATGCCTTATCCCGGACGACGAATGCGAAATCATCGACGTAGTTCACAGGAGCGAGGCCAACGGAGCGCATCCACCGCATCGCGGGTGCGTTGTAGAAATTCGCGTCGGATTGCGACGTGAGGTTCCCGATGGCTAAACCGAGGAACCAATCGACATTGTAGAGGCTCTTCGAGCGCGGCAGGTCAGCCCAATCGCAAAGTGGAGTTTTCCGCACGGCGTTGTCCTGCGGATTATGCAGCGTAACGACGCGGATAAGATACAACAGCGTATCCTTATCCCATCCCTCGTAGCGCTTGGCGACCAATGCGACCAACTCGTCGTAAAGACGGCGTTTGTCGATGCTCATAAAGAATGATTGCAGGTCGAATTTTGCCACATAACAGTCGGTGGTATAACCTTTCGACTGGTGGAATATCTGCTGTTGTAGGGCCTGTATGGCCGCAAGGTTGCCTTTCCCGACGCGGCAACTGAACATGTTATCGTCGAGTGTTCCGCATTCCTCGAAAAGAGCTTCGAGGCGCATGACGATATAGTGCTGCACGATTCGGTCGCGGAAATCGGCGGCTACCACTTCGCGCAGGCATGGTTTCGTAACGATAAATGCGATGGATTGCCGCGGGACATATTCGCAGTTGAACACCTCGCGGGCGAGCGCGACAAGCTCGCTTTCTTCATCAAGCCAAAAGCGTATCGCGTTAGCGGTATGCGCTTTGTTTTTTAAGCATAGGCGATATGCCGCCCGCATTGATTTATAGAACGAGGCGAAAGGGTCTACATTACCTTGAAATTCGGAAACCGGACGCACGGCGTTCGTGTTATACTTGTTGTTGTTGTTCACGTTGCCCGTGTTGCCGTTGTAGATGAACGCGTTGTTGGAATTGTACTCGCCAGTTTTTTGCATTGTCGGTATAACTATGAATGATAGTATGCAAACCCTTTTCAAAATAATAATTATAGGCTCTCTGCCGACGGCCCGTTGCTCTTGCCGACGACACCCCTCGCCACGCAGAAAATAGTTTCGCCAACCCCTCGCCTCGTCTTTAATCTTTGCGATAAGCATATCGCATTGTGCTTTTGCGTCGTCACTCATCAGACCCAGCGCAACGGCCATCCGCAGTTTTAGCGACAGGGTGTCAATACGCAGGACGAAATCGTAGATGATTTGTGCGGCCCGTTTCGGGTCGGTTTGATGATTCGCCCGCAGTATCATTTCCTGCGCTTCCTCTGCCACAACGTCGATGCGGTCGCCGATAGTGAATTTGTATTTGCGATTGAATTCCGCTGTCCGGCGATGCAGGAGCAACGCCAGTTGGAACGTTTTGTCGAGGATAGATAATTTCTTTGCCATAGGTCTAACTTGCGAACCCGCGCCGCACGCCGACGCGATGCGGCGCGGGAATTAAAACTGAAAACTGTTTTTTACAAAGCGGAAACCGGACGCACGGCGAACGTGCCATACTTGAAGTTGCTGTTCACGCCGCCCGTGCTGCCGCCGTAGACGAACGCGCCGTAGGAATTGTACTCGCACGATGTCCACGGATAATAACCCGATCCGTAGCAGGTCGTCTTACCGAGGCGCGACAGCGTGCGGTTTACAGGGTCGCTTTCCCGGTCGGCGGACGTTAGCACGCGGTCGTGCATGAGCAGGTAGACTTCATCGACGGACGGCAGCCACCATGCGCCCGCTTCCAGTCCGGTAGTTGCGCCCTCGACCGTGACGCCGTAGTCGAGAGCGGCCGCAGCGGCCGGATAACGGGGAACGCTTTCGCCGTGGATGTCGACGAACCGCAGACCGCCGATCAGGTGCGTGTTGGCCTTGCCATCACGAAGCAGCGCGCCGTAGGCTGCGGGATATTGCAGCAAATGTTCTCCGAACAGATAATCCCGGTAGGTCGGATAGGCGGCGACCAGTTCCGGGTTGGCCTCTTCCGTAAAGGCGCTTTCCCGAATTATGGTGCTGCTTCCGGGTTTGATTCCTGTGGTATCGCTTCCGTTGGCCGAATAGTATTGCAGGAATTTTTCGGGATTACAGCCCGCAAACGACGAATTAACGCCGTTGTTGCGGCGGACATATTCGGTTGACCCCTCGATCAACACCCCCGTCAACGTTGTTTGGTAGTTAATGTCTTCCGGTGTCCTTGCGATCTGACAACCGCCAACAACGGCAATCGCCGCACGGGAGGCGTTATACGTGTTCGAACCCATCACGACGAAATTGTCCGCCGCAGTCGCCGCCCATCCCCCATAATCCGTCGAGGAGTAATTGGGTGTCCCACCTTTGAGTTTCGCGTTGATAGCCGATGCAACATCCGCGAGCGTTGCGCCTGCGGTATACGCTATCGACACCTCTGCGGCGGCAGGGTCGGAACCGAGCTTCAACACGATTGTGCCGCCCGCAGCGAGATCGAAACCCGACAATGCAACCTCGTAGGTATGTGCCCAGCGGATGCTGCCCGAAACATGGTCGAGCGATACGATCAATAGCTGTTCACCTTGTCGCGCATAGACGACGGCCAGCGGTACAAGGTTTGCTGGAATCTGCGCCTTGGCAATCGTTGCGCTTTTGATGTATTTGATAACCCCGTCCGTTTTATCGAAAACGGCGAGATCGCCGATGGCGGCAGCCGATTTTCCGACGACGGTATTCACACCGTCGTAAATCGTTGTCGTTTCATTTTCGATGAACGAAACGGCCGATTTCGTTGAAAGACGTTTCGCGTCGGCCGTATAAGCAGCCCGATCTGCGTATTTGTTAACCTGTGCCATATTCCGTTTGCATTATTGAATTTTCCAGTCTGACACGGCCGCGTTACCCGTTGAGAAATAGAGCGCGCGGGCGGTCTTGTCGATGTAGAACTGCCCGGCTCTGTCCGGGGCTTTCGTCGGTGCGCTGTCGCCGACGAGGGCAAGGCTGTTATTGCCCCATACGTTCAATTCCTTGATCTGCAATTTGGGAATCACGACAGCACCCGACAAGACGGCTATAAGCGCCTTTTCGAGTGCCTCGACCCGCTCGTCGAGGGTGCAGTCGGAGTGCGCGAGCGTATTGATAACGTCGTCGTAGGTGTCGACGACGCGCTGTGCGGATTCCGCTGCATTATTTGCTGCTGTCGCCGCCTCGTTTGCTTTGCCCGTGGCCGTGTTGGCCGCCGTTGCTGCGTTATTTGCCGCCGTCGTTGCGGTGTTGGCCTTGCCTGCGGCTGTATTCGCTGCGGCTGTCGCCGCCGATGCGCTTCCTGCTGCACTATTGGCTGCTGCGGCTGCGTTGTTTGCAGCGACCGTAGCCGCTGCGGCCGCGTTGGTTGCCTCGGTACACGGGACAACGATTTCGGCAAACTTACCGTCGTAGCGTGACAGCAGGTTCGCATATCCGACCTCGATACCCGTGTCGACATACGCGTTGAGATCATCGTCGTAGACCAGCCACGTATTTTTGTCGCTGATTTTTGGCGACGCTCCTGTATAGGAAACATTATCCGGGAAATTTACGACGGTAAGCGACAGCGATAGCGTCAGTTCGTGATAGCCCGTCGGGGCGTCCTCTTTGACCTCTGCGAACCACACAACGGGCGTCGAATACATCGTCTTGTCTTCCAGTTTGACGTTGAAGACGATGCCGTATTGCCCTGTGGTAGTCAGTTCGCGGGTTCCGAGCAGGCGGACATAGACGCCGTTCGTGACCTCGTTAAACGCGATGTCCTCGCAGTTCATGGTCGCACCGGACGGCAGTACGAGTGACGCTGCGATATAGCGTGCCCGGCGCAGATCGCAGACGCCGCCTGCCGGAGTCAACATCGTGGCTTTGATGCCGCATCCCTGCCCTAATTTGATGTCATACATAGTTAATTGCCTAAAATTTTGAATTTCGTTCGATTGGCCTTGACTTTCCCCTTGAGCGTATAATCAGCGAAAATTTCCGGCTTTGCTTGGATGTAGGCAAGGCACTCTTTCATATAACCGTCAGCGATGGCGAAAGCGTCGTTGTACGCCGTTTGCCGCTCGCGGTATTCGGTCGCCTGTGAATATTCGTCGCGCTTCTGCACGAAGCCGAAGCGTGTCAAATGGTTTACACTCGTTTTGACGAGGCGCGCCCAAACGTAGTATGCCAGCGTCCGCCGCAGACCGACGAAATGCCGCTGGTTCCTGCATTCGTCGGTGTACTCGCCGCCATTAAGGAGTACGGCGAATTGCACGTGCGTAAGTAGCCGCATGAACAGTTCGTCGCCCAGCTTCGGTTTGATGTCGAGCAATTCGGCCTCTTCGATGGCGCGGGCGATAATCTCGTCGTCCATGTCGCAGGGGCGGGCGTATTTATCGACGTCGCACGGTTCAATCAGATGTCGCATCGTTGGCAATAGATTTTACGAGCGGTTCGATGGCAGCATCGCCCGCTCCGGTGTACGGAATCGTGTTCGGTTCCCAATGGCTGAAAATAGCCCGATACGCACGCGATAACATCCGTTGCTGCTTCGCTACCTGCTCGCAGTATTCGCGCTTCACGTCGTTCGCAAGGTCGCCTGTGAACCCGATACTGCCGCTGCGTAATCTTCCGAATGTTTCTTGGTTGAGCGCCGCATAGATGTTATCGGTTACGGCTTTCGTTGTGGCTGTAAACTCCTTGTCGTAGTTGTTCGTCTTGAACGGTACGAATTCGGGCTTATCCTCGTCGGTTTCAATCTCAACCTGCATGATTTTAAGCGAATTCGTATCGCCTTGCAGCTTTTCGAATTCTTCCGTAAATCCGTCGTCGGACGATGCGCCGTCTTTGTCGCCGTCGACCGTGCTGCTACCTTGTCCGCGCTTCGTAATGAGCATACCCGCCGTTAGGAAATTGTTTCGGACGTTTCGGTTGTTGACGTTCGAAAGCCCCTCGTCCGTCGACATGTCGGTCAATACGACGTCGACCAACGGCAGGGGATAGGCATTTCGCCCGGCACGTGAAATGTAGAGAATCTGACCCTTGTAGAATTCGATACCGCCTGCGGCCTGTATCTGCAACTGCACGACATCGGGCGACGGATTGAAGACCGGGAACACCTCGATTGTTTCGATGGTTACCTTTACGGCTTTGCCGCCGCGCGTCTTTTTACCCCGCCAATCGGGGTGTACGACGATATGGCTTATAACGCCGTCGTCGTCTTCCTCTTCAAGGCGGCAATTCTCGAACGGAACGTGCGCCATCGACACGATCTGTCCGAGAATATTGTAATTGACGTGTAGGGCAAGGCCGTCTTGGTAGGCTACATCGTCGGCGCACAAGTGATGAACGTCGTCTACCGTATTCCCTCGCGTGTCGCACACGGTTTCGGCCAACGCTTGCGATGCGAGGCCGTTTCCCTCGATATATGTCGAACGCCGCTCGACACAGGTGCGACCTGTGGGCGACGAATCGACAATATCGCGCACCGTTTGCGGGTATAGGTTATTGTCGCCGTAGGTTTTGATACCCAACGACGACAGGTATTTAACGTCTACACGCGTTTCGGGCTTCTTTGTGTGCTTTACGTTCATGGGTGGTTACTCCTCTGCGGTGATCTTCTCGATGTAGTCGGAAATAAGGCGGTGTGTGAGCTTCACGCCGCCGATCTCCTTGCCCGCCAACTCCTGCTTGATGGCCGTTTTCGACTTCCCGGCCACGAGTTCGGCGGCGATAGCCTGTCGGATAGCGTCATCGGCAGTATTGCCGTTGTTCCCGGCGGGCCGCTCGTCGGCTTCGTCAGCGCTTTCGGCTCCGGTGTCATCGCTGCCGGGCTTCTCGTCGTCAGTGGCCGCCGTTTCGGTGGCCGCCGCGGCGTCGATTCGGGCCTGCAATGCGGCGCAACGGCTTTCAAGTTCCACTTTCTCGGATTCGAGGATGGCGATACGGTTGTGTGCCGCTTCGAGTTCCGATGATTCCCCGCCAGCTTTCGGTGCTTCGGCATCCTTTTCCGCCGTAGGGATAACCTCGAAACGCCCGGCGGCGTTCGGGTGCTCTTTGAGGAACGCCGCGGCCACCTCGTCGGTCAGATTGTCGTTCGTGTAAATTTCCGAAGACCCTGCGATTTGCAGAATAACCCCTGCACGCAGTTTGTAATTCGATTTCTCTTTCATTTTTCCGTGTTTTTTGATGTACGAGTTGATTTCGAGCACGGCGTCGTGCCACTTGTCGGGACATCGACAGCCGTTCAAATGCTTTCCCAAGACCTCGTAATAAAGTCTTTCGATAGTCGCCTGTTCGGCGCTCGAATAGGGGGTATTGTAACCCCTATTCAAGTCCGAAAGCAGGATTTTTACCTCGTCGACGGTCATAGTGTATTACTCCGCATCGGAGGGGGTGAGCATCGTTTTGATGAGCGCCTCGGTGGCTGCAAGCGAACCCGCGTTGAGGAACATCGCCGAACGGGGCGCTTTCTCCTCTTTGAGCGTAATAGCCCAGCCCGATAGGGTGTCGTCGCTGTATTTCTCGCACGACCCGGCCGACAGCGTAAGGCCATTGAAAAGTCCGGCGATTTGGTAGGCCGACGCCCCGCGTTCCGCCTCATTCGTGGCCCGCAGGTTTTTGTGCCTGTTCTGCCAAATGACGAAAAACTCTCCGTCGAGCAGCGGGTCGATGATATTCTCACAAACCGCCGGGCTGTTGTCGGGCACGATGAAAGGAAATTCGGTCGAAGCCGTGCCGCCCAGCTTGCCGCTGCCGTCGAGGTCGGTTTTCAGCCCCTCGAACGGCTTCGTGCCGTACTGAACGATCGGGTACAACTGCGCGCCTTTGATAAGCGGCAGATTCAGCACTTGATTCGTCGAACCCTCGACAAATTCAAGATTGGCGATGTCGAGCTGCGCCCGGTTTCCGATCCACGCGGTACGCTCGACGCCTCGCGCGATCGGTTCCGCGCAGTTCTTTTCGATTTTCGCCTTGATGAAGCTATCGCAATTCATAGTGTAATCGAGTTTTGAGGGTTAGAAACCTACCTGCACGAGGTTATCGTCGGCGATCAGCGTTCCGATCTTGTCTTTCGACAGAATTTTGTTCATCTGCTCGTCCTTGTTGAACCATACCTGAATGTCGGCGACTTCGCTTTCGCTCTCCATACCGACGAGCAGGTCGTCTTTGATCGTGTAGAGCGCGCGATAAGGCTTGTTCCACGCCTTGCCGCCGCTGACGGTTTCGCAGCCTTTGATGATCTCGTCGAGGAACGGGATGGCGAGCATTTGCACACCGTTGTAGTTCGTTTCCGTGATGCCGTCGAACAGCGCCGTCCACTGCAATTCCGAACCTTTGTTGTTTCGTTTGAGGTCAGCGTCCAGCGCGTCTTTCAGCGCTTGCGTGATGTAGATGAGCTGGCCGTTGGCCTGCCGCAGAACCGTCGAGGCGTCGGAGATAAGTGCGTCGAGGAAATCGACGGCAGCATAATTCTGACGCATGGCGGCTTTCTGCTCGGCGAACGTCGCGGCGGCGTTGGCTGCGCATGTGGTGCGACGGTCGGGCGTTGCGGCGGCCAGCGTAAACAGACGCTTCCAGAAACCGTCGACGAGGGTAAAATACGCCGGGTCGATGGAATCGAGCAGGTTGCCGCCGTCTGTGACCGTATCGGCTGCCTTGTCGCCGAACCATGCGTAACGCATCAGCATCTTGCGGATGGCGAGTTCGAGCCGGGGCGCGAGGATATAGTCGGTATATTCCGTACCCGTGAGGTCGGCGATGTTCGTCTTGGTACGCATGGCGACCTGTGCGACTGTGCCCTCCAAATGCTTGTAGCAGATTTTTTCGGCAACCTCCCATTCGCGGATGTCCCACTCTTTTTCGCTCGTCGCAAGGACGCTGGTTCCGAACGTCGGATTACAGCCCTGTGAGGCTTTGCCGACCATGCCGAATTCGCCGATGAAACCGACCTTTTCGCCGTGCTTCTGTTTCGGCAGGAAATTGAAAATCTTTCCGAGCGATTCGGGGTCGGTGACCGCAAGGAAGATCAGACGTTTGAGGTCTTTAATCGCCCCGTTATCGGGGGTCAGATTCGAAAAATTAAGTCCTGTACTTGCCATAATTGATTGGTGTTGTTTGTGATTTACTCCGTTTTCTGATGTGCTGCTTCGAGTTCGGCGATGCGTTGCTGAACGCGCGACTGCGGTTTCGCGGCGTTCTTCTTGCCTTCTCCTGCGGCTGTGGTCGTGGTTTGACGTGCGGCGGGCTTGTAGTCGGACTTGGCCTTGACAAGCCATGCTTCGCCGCCCGCAATGGCGACGAGATTCAAGATGCGTTTCTCGTCGGTCGTTTTTGCGTTCTTGCGGGCGTCCGCAAGTTCGGTTTCGAGTTCGGCGATACGTGCGTTAGCCGCCGCCAGCGCATCGGAATCGGGGTCGTTTCCGCTGCCGTCGCCACCATCGCCCCCTCCGTCGCCCTCGTCTTCGGCGTCGCGGATTTCCGTGATTTTACCGTCTTCGATGACGATTGTCTTGCCGTCGGGCATCTTGTGCTCTCCGTCCGGCGATGCGCTGTCGCCGACGGCGGGATCTTCGCCGTCCGGCTTGTCAATCGTGATCGTGTCGCCCGATTCGGTGTTCAGCTCGTAATTGACGGGCTGCGGGGCTTCCAGTCCCAGCGCAACGGCCAGCGCTGCGAGGGCTTTGCGAAGCACGCTTTTGTCTTCGCTTTTCGTGGTTTTTGTTGCCATAGAATTTTGATTGTTGGTTATTGAATTTTGCTGCTTCCACGCAGCCGATTTCGCGCTGTTCGGGCCGCCTGCCGATGCCGACGCTGCGGGAATGATCGTCTGGATGAATCCGAGTTCCTTTGCTCGCTCCATCCCGATAAACTTGTCTTCGTTCATAAGCGCTTCGAGTTCCGCGCGATCTGCTCCGGTTCGCTCGACGTAGAAATCGAGCATTTTCTGTTCGTCGTCCCGTAACGAGGCGGCCAGCGATTCGAGATCATCGGCACGGTACGCGTCGGCCAGCGTGTATTCGGGATAGTAGGGCTTGTGAATGAGCAACGAGGCGTGCGGGTATGCTCGGCGTTCGGAAGCGGCCAGCAAAACGACGGTAGCCATCGACGCGCAATTCCCCTCGATGGTCGCGGTTATCTTCTTGCCCGTGCTCCGCAGCTTGTCGACGATGGCCCAGCCCTCGCTTACCTCGCCGCCGTCGCAGTGCAATAGTAATTCGATATTATCGTCGCCTGCCGGGATGCCGTTGATGAATTCGTCCACGTCCTTGAAACTCGTTCCGGCCTCGTCGCAGAACCAGTAGCATTCTTTTGTCGCTTCGGAAAGAATCGGATTGTAGAGTTTGAGAGTTGCCATAGATTTGATTTTACGAAACAAAGCTAAATAAAAAGCGTGTAATAAATACACGCTTTGAGGCACAATCAACTGACACGCCGTGTCAGCGGCTCGTATTGACGTCGCGGCCGAATCGTCGGATAATGCGATAGACGGTGCGTTCGCTGACCTCGTAGGTGTCGCACAGGTACGCGACGATATACGCTACTTTGAACCCGTCACGGCGAAGCCGTTCGTAGTCGTTCCACAAGGGGATATAGCGGACATCCTCGATAGCCGCGCCTGCGCGAGCGAGCGCCCGGAGCAGATCGGTGTTCTGTTGCAAAATTTCGTGTACTTTCATAACTACAAATCGCCTAATGATTCGACTACTTTCACCCGGTCAGATACGCGGGTTATTTCATCCACTCCGACGCGCATGTCGAGTTGCGAAACTCCCTTTGCGAATGCGCGGGCAAGCATATCTTCGCCTGCTATCTGATTGCTCGACTGTGCGGCGACTATCGGCGCACCGCCTCCGAGCTGGTTCAGCGCCGAGTAGATCGGGGCAAACATAGACGTCGGCAAGGCTGCGTTTACCGATTCGCCGTCCGACAGCATGGCGGGTATACTGTCGCTTGTCGACGTTCCCGGCCCGGACACATAACCTCCAGTCGAGAATTTTGCCGATTTGACAGTCTTAATCGCCGACGTGATATTCGCCATGATCGTTGCAACAGTCGTAGCGATTGCGATAAGGTTGCCGGGGAATGGGACGCTTTGAGCCTGCGCCGTACCCGCTGCGATAGCCTTTCCGGTGTTGATGGCGATCTCGGCCAATGCAAGTGTTTTGCTCAAAACGGCAAAAGCCTTATTATCTTCACCCAGTTCTTCGAGTAAACCAGACAAACCGTTCGTAACTGCGGCGAGTGCTTCCAACTTTGCTTGTTCGATTTGTATCTCGTAGTCGTTGACGGCTCGTTTTGCGTCGACGTATGCCTGTTGCGCGGCGAGCTGTCGGGCCTTGAATGCGGCGTCGCTTTCGCCCTCCATCTGTTGCAAGGCGTCGAGTTCCGCTTGCCGCATCTGCAACTGTAATTGCAGGGTGTTTTGCCCCTGTACGGCGGCGGCGTTGATTCGGTTCTCCCATTCGAGCCGTAGAGCGTCGTTCTGTTTTTGCAGGTTGGCGTTTATCCATTGGTTCGAAAGGTCGTCCAGTTGCTTGTTGTATTTCTCCCGGATGAGAACCTTTTGCTGCTCGGTCAGTTCGATGTTGGCAAGTTCGGCTTCCTGCTGTTTCCGTAACTGTTCGACTTTCAGCGTATATTCAGCGTCGGTTCCTTGTTTGACGGCGGCCAGCCGCAGGGCGATATTCTGCTGCTCTTGCCGGATTTTTCTTGTCGAGGCCCGCGCGGTTGATCTTCTCGACGTTCAAGACGTGCTGCTGTTCGGCCAGCTCGATTTGCTGCTGAATTGCTGCCTTTGCCTTTTTCGTCAACCCCTTTTCGGTTTCGAGGCGTTTTTTCAGATCGGCGACCCGACGGCGGTATGCGACCTCTTCCTGCGTCAACTGCTTGCTGATGCCCTCTTTCATCAAGGCGACTTTGGCGTCGGTCGCTGCGCGCACGGCGGCAAGTTCGGTCGCAAGGGCCTGTTTCTGCTTTTCTGCGGCTTCTTTGTAGGCTTCCTTTATTGTCTTGTCGCGTGCGGCTTCGAGGCTCGCAAGAATATCTTTCGCTTCGCTGCTGGCTACCTTACCTGCATACACCAATTCGACGAGTAGTTTGCGCTGATTCTTGAATTCCTCGTTGGCTTGTTGCGTCGCGTATTTGACCGCACCCAGTTTCTTTTTTAACGCCGCGTCGTTATAGGCGGATGCGAGGCTGCGCAGGTGGTTCGCTGTATCGTTCAGCGCTGATCGGTAGTCTTCGTCCGCTTTTTTCTTGGCGTCTTGTGATGCTTTGTATTCCTCGCTGTCCTTTTTTATAGAGCTGCTGCGCCGCTTTGAAATGTTCGGCGCGCTTGTTGGCAAGGTCTTTCAGTAGGGCAAGGCGCGTCAGCGTTATTTCCTCGTCGGTTTTGCCGAGTGTCCCGTCCTGAAAAAGGTTTACAGAAAAGAGTAAATCTTATGCAGCAAAAACGAATTCAGACTTATCACGTCATTATTTACCGCGTCAGTTGCGTCATCTGATTTTACAGGAGTATTTGAGCGGAGTCAAGACGGCTCGCCAACTCTCCGAAGAACATGGTATTCCCATGTCTACGATTCATAAGATGGGTCAGCGGTGGAAAGCGAAAAATAGTTGTAGCTTTGTGAGTACCCCTAATCCTTATCCGATCATGTCCCGCGTTACGAGTGAAGAAGCCAGTGAATTATTATCCGAGAACAAAGCCCTTCGGCGGCGCTTGGAAGAGGCTTTATTACGTCTGGAAGGCTATGAGATCATGGGAGATATCCTCCAAGAAGAATACGGTATCGACCTGCTAAAAAATCCGCAGCCGGACAGTCCAGCGTCTCAAAGAAAGACACACAGCAATGAGCCTATCGTTTCTGTGCGGGTTGTTCGGCTATACCCGTCAGGCCTATTATAAACATTTACGGCGTAATAGGGAAGGATCTTTGTCCGACACCCTTCTTTTGGAGCGGGTGGGTTACTACCGGAAACTGATGCCCAGGCTCGGCGGTCGTAAACTGTGGCATTTGCTGCAACAAGACGGATTTCCGGTCAGTCGGGATCGGTTATTTACGCTGCTTTCGGAAAACAATCTTCTGGTCAAACGTCGGAAGAAATACAGCGTTACGACCTGCTCGCGGCACTGGATGCGTAAATATCCGAATCTGATCCGGGGTTTCGACCTCGAGCGGCCGCATCGTTTATGGGTCGGAGATATTACGTACATTTCTTTGAAAGAAGGATTTGCATATCTGGCTTTGATAACGGATGCCTATTCCAAACGGATCGTAGGCTATAATCTGAATACGACATTGGAACGGGACGGAGCGCTCCGTGCACTGAGGATGGCCATAGACCAGACTCCGCAGCAAAAACGGCAAGGGTTAATCCATCATTCGGACAGAGGATGCCAATATTGTTCGAAAGAATATGTGAAATTACTGACCGATAATGGGATTCGCATCAGCATGACTGAAAAGGGCGATCCGTATGAGAATGCCGTTGCCGAACGGGTGAACGGTATTCTGAAGAGCGAATGGATCGACGAGGAATGTTTTGAAAGTTTTCAGGCAGCAAAAGAACGCATCGATGAGATCGTTATCCTTTACAATTCACTCAGACCTCATGCCAGCTGCGATTGGCTTACGCCCTTGGAAGCGGAACTTAGAACCGGGAAACTCAAACATCATTGGGGCCGAAAGACGGTTGTTCGGAAGGCATATGTAAACTTATATCAGGACAATATTTTTTGAACCAAAATGTTTATCTTTAATTATCAATCACTGTAAACCTTTTTCAGGACGGGACAGAGGGCTTTCATCTTCTCGATGTGCTCGTCGTATTTCTTATTGAGCTTGTCGAGTTCTTCGCCTTGTTTTTTCAGATTCTCTTTCGCTTTTTCGGTCGACGAATTGAACCAACTAAACGCCTTGACGAGGGCATAAACGGCCGCGATTGCCGCGATAATTGCCGCGACGATAACCCCGATTGGGTTTGCAAAAAGCGCCGCCGTGAATTTCCATACTGCGGCGGTTCCGGCGTTTGTGGCAACCGTCCCGGCGGCCATCGCCGACGTCCGGGCGGTTTCCGCTTTCGTCTGTGCCCATGTTGCAACCGCTTGTGCTTTTTGCATGACGATAGACTGTTTCTGCAACATGTTCTGCACGGATTGGATGGCCACGAGTGCGCCGAGCGTCTGCGTTATAATGCCGATAGCTTTGTCGAGGTCTTTATTTTCGACCCCTAACTGCTTTGAAAGTATCGACCATTGTGCCCATAGCTGCAAAAGATTTTGCGTCCCCTTGATGAGCACGTCGAGTTGCGCCGTGTCGGATGCCCCGGCATTGATGCCAGCCTCGACGTCAGCAAGGGCGTCTTTCATATTTGCGGCGACGCCCAGCAGGTCTTGATACTCTTGCGTCGTTTCTTTGCCCTCGTATTTCATCTGCGCGAGTTGCTGACGAATTACACCTAATTGCGTTTCGAGCGGCTTGATGTCGGGATAGTTACCCACGTTCCGGTAAAACCTTTGCGTACCCTCTTCCGATTCGAGCAGCGCATCGGTTATTTCGTTGATCTGTTTTTGAGTGCCTCGCCCTCTGCGCTTTTCTGCATGGCTGCACTCATTGAATCGTACTGTTTTGTGAGGTTCGACAGTTCGGCGCGCAGTTTTCGGTTCGACCCCTCTTCCTCGCGGGCCGCCTTGATGTTGTTCTGCACCTCCTTTTCAACCTCGCGCAACTCGCGCTTGTAGGCGGTCTGTTCGGCGCGTAGCTTCGCCAGTTCCTCGCGGTCGGCGGCGGTGGCTTCTCCCTTTTTCTTGATCGCCTCGCGCAGGGCCTTTTCCTTTGCCGTCGATTCCTCGATCTTGGCGTTGTAGTCGGCTATCAACTTGATAGCTTCCGCGTTGTCGACTTGCACCTCGACGACGCGGGTTGTTGTGTTTTCTGCCATTTGTTATGCGTTTTTCGTGGTTTGTTCTGCGATGATGTAGCTATACGTGTCGTCATATTCCGGGGTGATGGAGTTTATTTCGATTCCGCCGACTATTCGCGTAATCGTCGGGCCGATCACTTTCATTTGCCCGGCAGGAAAGATGATCGTTTGCTGTACGAGGGCAACACCGTCGTACGTGTAGGGGTTATCACGACATCGAGGTCTGACGCAGGCGCAGCGCTGGCTGTTATGTAAATAGCGACGTCTTCCCATTGCCAGCCGATAGATACCGCCTGCGATGGGCGTTCCGGTTCTTGGACAACCGTTTCCGGCAACTGCACGGCCTTGACCTCGCAGGCTTTATTCGCTGTCGACTGGATGCTGACGATGCCGTAGAATTTCCCATATTGGCGCAGGTAGAACGGGATTGAATAGTCCAGCGATTTCAAATCGTATTCGTCCAACATGATCTGCTCCGTAATGGTTATTGCGCTGTTGAGCAGACGTGATAGGGTGGAATAGTATTTCGATAGCAAGGTCGTGAAATCGAGGTCGTCGAATGCAAGCATAGCCAGCCCGGAACCGTCGCTGATAAGGCGCATAATCCGGTCTTTGACTTGTACGGTGTCGACGGCTGTTCCGTCATCGTTCAGTTCGTAGTGCCGTATCGTCGAGCCGTCCGATGGAGCGAAAGGCAATGTTATAACGGTCTTTTCGGCGTCTAAAATCTCGCTGTCGATTTTCAGATTGCCGTCGGCATTCGTGAAAACCGTATCGTCTTCTTTGTACTTGAAATAGTTGTTGCGGCAGTAGTCGTTGATTTTGTATTCCGTGGTCTTCGGCTCGTCGTCATTGCTTCGGACGAATTTATCCGACCAATCGCACGCCTGCGCTTTGTTCTCCTGTAAGGTGTCGAGCGATACGAATTTCAGATTATTGACGTTTGTGGGGTCGGGTACGGCAAAGATGCCGAACATTCCGCAGATCGCCTTGATGAAGTCGATTTGCGAGATTTCGGGCAGGTTTTGAGGTATCGGAAATAAACTCGGATAGATGATATTTTCGAAGTCTTCCGTAATCGTAAGTTTGGTATTTCCCAATCTCGAACCGGAAATTACCGATGTCCCGTTATGTGGAAACAGGCGCAGGTAGTCATATTCTCCCCACGTGATTTCCTCTTCAATGTCGGCGAAATAATACGTTTTTTGATACGCATACGTTCCTGTTGACGACGATACCGACGATGACCCGATACTGACGGCTATTTGCGTCGTTGTTTCGTCGCGGTCGCTGTATCGTGTCGCTCGGATATATACGCGGCTGGGGAATCCGTTGGAGCTATTGGAATATAGAACCATTCCCAACTGTGCCCCCGATCGGTTTACAATGGATATAATCACCTTTGTTGCGTTGTCGACCTTACGGATTTTGGTATTATCATCCGGGTCGAAAACACCGTGTCTATCTGTCCCGTTATTGCCCGCGATAGAATATCCCCAAAAGCCGTTGCTGTACGTTATGAATGGATATATAGATACCGTGGCCTCCGCCTCATTGCTTGCGTCTGATGCGTTTCGACTCAAGCATGGAATCGCTATCGCTCGCAATGCGCTGGCGTACTTGCTCGGCATTTCGAACGTGAATCCGGCCTGCTTGGTTATCTTGTCGAGAATCCACCACGTGGTAGCGCTGGGGTGGAAATTGGCAAGACTGGCATTCGACACGCCGCAGTCGTATTTCGCAAATCCGTATCCGGTGGATTTCATTTGCGACAGGGTCGTCGCTGTGGTATTTGCATTCCACGTCAGCGCTTCGGTTCCGGTCAACTCGTTCAACTTGGCCGCTTTGTCGACCCACGTTTGAAAGTTTGCCATCACGCCCCAATAAAGCGCGATTTCGTAGGTTTCAGACGAAGATAGCAGCACGGCATATCCGACGCGGACGACCTCGATTCCATTCCGAACAAGGCGGGCCGAATATCGGTTGTATCGCTTATCGGATACATAGGCGGGCGCCCCCGGATTGTCGAATATCTTTCGGTTGCGTGTTGTCTTCGGGCATTGAATCGTCTGCGAATTCGACGACGTAATTTTCGATATGTCGCCGAGCAGGTTAGACTTGTAGTTGAGGGTCGTCGCCGCATCCGGTTTAAGGTCGACGGCCTCGCCGTTGATATATAATTCCTCCGTCATGGTTACAGCATTTGTGCGCTCAGCGCAGGCTCCTCGATTGAGAAAATAAAATCTTGGTAATGCTTCGTCGTCTTCTCGTAGCTGCCAGCAACGATATTGACGCGGTGCCACAGCGGCGCGTCGTTGGCGTCGTATCCGTCGAAAACATCCACGACGACCGACTGCGCGAGTGTGAGCAGGAAATCATACGTTTCGGAATCGACCAACTTTGCTCCCAGCGAACGGGTCTTTTTCCGGGATAGGCTTTGCCGGACTGACGTTTCGATATTCACGCCGTCTATGTAAGCGGTCGGGACATTCATATCGTCACGCTCCCATGTCGAGGATGTCGAAACGGTCGACGCGCTGCCGATCTCCTTGAACAGGTAGTAACAATAGCGCCCCTGTTGGTCTATCCAGCGCAGATAGACACCGTTTGCGCTCCGGTCTATGTCGAGTGTATAGCCAACCATGCCGACAGCCTCCTCGTCGTTTTTCAGCACGAGGCTATGCGGTACGGCGATATGCACCGAACGGGCGACGGTCGAGGGGTCGATCACTCTTGCCGGATTCAGCAGGTAGCGGTGGTATGGGGTCGCACCTTCCGCGTCCTCGTTGTGGTTGTAAAACATGATGTCGGACTGTTTACCGTCGATCAGCACGTCGAACGATGTTCCGTTCTTGGCGAAGACATCAACCGTAAACGGATAGCGGACGAACCATTTGCGACGCATGATGCCGCCGGATGATTCGCGGGCGGATATTGTGCCCCAAATAGCGTCTATCCCAAACGTGCCGAGATAGAATTGACTGCCGTTGCGATACCAGTATATCGTAGCGTAGATATTCTTTTTCAGCGGGGAATCGACGAACGCCTTGCTGTAATCAATCACTCCCTGCGCAACGTTATTGAACAACAGTTGCGATACCGCCGTACATCGAAATATGCGGCCCCATTGAACGGCTCGCGCTCTTCGCTGTACGATTGCTGCGCTTGGCGGTCGGTTAAGACCATTTCTAATTTGTCATACGTTGTGGGAATTTTCGTGATTTTGAAAATCGCCGGGACGAATGCGAAATGCGTTGCATTGGGATATTCGACTACTGTTCCCGTGCTGCTGTGTGTAAATGTTCTGCTCATGGTCTATTGTCTTAAAATTGATTCGACGATCTGTGCATCGAAAAGCCCCGCCAGCCTATCGGCGATGCGGTCGGATAGGGCCGCTATTTCGGGCGTGAAGATGTCTTCGCGGCCGCCGTTACGGAATAGGGCCGACCCCTCCGTCATTATTTTGGTCGCTGCTCCCCACGCTGAAATATCTACACCCTTTGCTGCGGCCCAGTCCGCGATGATGTCGATAAACCATTTCGGGGCGGACGGATAGACCGACCCGTCGCGGCGTCGGCGAAAATGCTGTGACAGCCACGGTTGCGTGCCGGTTTCGAGTGCTGCAAAATATGGGCGGGCGTCCATCGTTCCCGTGGTTACGCCGCCATTGGTCGTTACGGCTATTGTGATGCTGTCGGCGGTTGTGCCCGTCGTCCGTTGTCCCGCGGCGACGTGGTGCTCGATAATTTTCTGCCGTGCCCGGTCGAGTTCTTCGGCGACGATTCGGTCGGCTTCGAGTTCTATTCTTTGTACGTCCATAGCTACAAGCCGTAATCGAAGCAGACGCCCGCCTGTTCTTGGAGTGTCAGCGACAGCGTTACGATACATAGGTTTGCGTCCATCTTGTCGAACGCGACGCGGTAATTGATTTGCCCGGCGACCGGAACGAAAAAGCCGCTTTCGTTTACGGCGACGATGAATCGCACGGCAAGACCTTTCAGCCGCTCGGCGATCTCCTGCGCCTCGGCTCCTTTGTAGTCGAGCGGCATAGCGTCGGCAAAGGAGATAAGGCAGGACGGAGCGTCGCGCACGAAGCCCTGCGACGTGAAATTCAGAAAACCCGCCACGGGTTGCACGTAGAGGCAGGCGGGCAGCGTGAGGCCGTCGGGGTGCGTAACCTCGCGGCGATCTCCTTGACGCCGGAATCGGTCGAACGCTTGATTGGCGCGGAACCACGATTCGCACAGATAGGTAAGGCCCATCGCCTCGGCGATCTCCTTGACTTTGTTTTCGACTGTCGGTTTTTCCATAGGTCTATTTGTTTTTGTTGGCCATTATTTCGCGCAGTCGCCGTTCAAAGGCGATCCGCTCGTTGTCGATTCGCATACACTCGCAGACGCGCACCCATGCCACCTTTGCGGCGTCGTCTTGGTCTTGGTAGCCCTGTCGGTGGGCGTACCAGTCGATGATGCCGAACGGCCCGAAATCAAGGTCGTTTATTCCGGCTTTGATCTCTTCGGGCGTCGGCTGGTTGCTTGTGCTTGCGAACAACGCTGCGATGCGCTCCAATTCTCGCCCGACCCAAAAGACGAAACCGAGCATTTTGTCTGCCCGTTCGTTGTAGCAGCGCCGGGGATGTACTTTCAGAATGACGGACGCGATTTGCTCTATAAGAGCGTGCACCCCGTCTGCCTGCAAGCTGAACAGGTCGCCGATAGTTAGATCGTTGAGGTTTAGAGGCGTGCGCACGCCGCATACTTTGTTTGGCTTCGGCAGGGTTTGCAATGCTGTACGCGATTCGGGCGTCAGCACTCGTTCGATAGCGAGCACCTGCCGGGTCGTCCGTTTCTTGATTGTTATTTTCATCAGTTTTCCTGTTTAATCCACTTTTGCCGCCGGGGCGGTAGTTTATTCGTCTTTCAAATTTTACCAGCAGAAACAGCCCGAAAACAGCTTTTCACGAAAGCCGCCCGACGCGGGCGCGCATACCTTTCGGCTGCGGGACGATTTCGTAGTACATGCGCATCATCAGCGGGTCGAAATAGTCGGGCGACCGACCGAGTACGGCTTTCATCTCTCGTTTGTCGATGATCCGTTTCTTGCTCGTGTCGGCGTCGACGTCGCGGGCGACAAGGCAGGCTTCCAGCTCTTCGGCAATGGTCGATTGCAGTTCTTCCGGGCAGTCGATGCAGAGCAGCCCCGCATTGATAACCTCCGCCAGTTTGAACGCGCATTGCGATTTGAGGTTGAAATACGTGTTATCTGGCGCGGGCGCTCCTCCGTGGAACGTCTTGATGCCCTCCAAATACGAATCGAGGTACTGCCCCAGTCCGTCAGAATCGGCGATGATGTTGGAGCGCCGGACGCCGTGCCGCCTCGATTCGTCGCGCAGGTCGGTTTCGATCTCCTTGCCCGTGCTGTATGGTTTGTCGATAGCGAGTTTAGCGGCCATTCCCGTCCAGTTGAACGCGACGAAGCGGTCACGGCCTTTCATGGCAAGGTCGGCACTGATACGCCGCACGCCGTCGCCCGTCTGCCGCTCGTTCGTGAAGCAGTCGAGGATGGCGTCGTAGTCGGCGAGTTGGTTTGCGTTGCTCTCGTATTCCCATTTGCCGAGCAGTAGACGTAGCCGAATCGACTTGACGCCGATTGATTCGAGCGTTCGAATGTAATCGGGCGTGATAAACGGGTTGTCGTAGACCAACGCCTGAACGAATGCGCAGTCTTTCGGTAACGTTCCGTCGATATGCGGTTTGTAGAAATGCTTATACAGCCAATTCTTTTTCGGATTGCAGGTTATGAGCATCTTCGCTTCCAGTCCGTATTCCTCGTTGAGATGCCGCCCGATTCGGGATTTCAGCACCTCGTAGGCCATATAATGAACCTCTCCGGCCTCCTCTATCCAACCACCTGTAAACTCTTTCGACCCCAGCCGCTCGAACATCGGGTCTTTCTGCGGATAGAATGTCAAGTCGAGCAGTACGATTTCCGACCCGTTCGTAAACTTGATGCCGTCGTCCGTTATCCGGTAGTCTGTGAATCCGTAGGAATCGGCGACCTTGCCGAACGTGACCAGCACGGATTCGCGGCTATCCTTGATGTTGTTTCGGCCGACGAACCAGCGCGTTTTCGGGAACGCCCAGCAGCAACGCATAAGCCAGTCGCACCCCAACCACGATTTGCCGCCGCCTGCTGCGCCGCCATAGACGACGTATCGGATTCGCGGGTCGGCCAAGTGGCGGTAGGCAAGCAACTGTTTGTAGTTGACGCGCTGCTGTTCTTCGCGCTGTTGTAGTCCGTCGGTAAACATGTGTTATTCGTCTTCTTCCGATAGTTTCCGTTCGCGCTCCTCGTCGATACGGCGGACGATTTCGTCGATGCCCGGCACGACGGGCAGCACCGACGAAAACCCTTTGAATTCCTTTCCGCCCGATGTGATGTCGACCTGTACCTTGTCGAGGCCGAGCAGTTTGTCGCGGCGTTCCTCCCATTTGCGGATTTCGGCGAGGATTCGCACGTCGCCGACGGGTTCCTCCGTGACACTCGACGTTTCCGATTCGAGCGGAACGGGGGCGTCGAGAGGCTTGCCGACGACAGGATTTCCGAACGTGTTTATATCGACGAGTGTCGTGCGAACCTTTGCCCGCTTGACAACTCGTTTCTGCTTGCTGGCTTCGTACAGCCGCCACAGTTCCGCGATGGCGCGGTCGCACTCCATCAGCGCCTCGTCGCACGCCTGCTGTGTGTTGCTCGCGGCTTCGGCTCGCCATTCGCTGACGAGCAAATCCCAATCGGTCTTGATCGTCTTCGGCGTTACCGAATACCCTAACTGCCGTTCGACCTCTGCGGCGATCTGACGAAACGGCATCCGCCGTTCGAGGCGCAGATGCGACACGAGCGGCAGACGGGCATTCCGGCGGTCTTTCGCCGATTTGTTGTTGCTTGGGTGTGATGCCATTGGTCGTTACTTTTTAACCGATTCGCGCAGTATCTTCGGCACGGCGTACCGCCATTTGATGTGATGATGCAGCCGCCGATGGGCGGTTCCCATTGCCGAAACAACCACGCATGACGGGCAATACATGACCGTGTAGAAACTCTTTACATACGTGCCCGCGTCCAAGTACAATTCCGTCATGCCGCCGCTGTTGCTCTGCGTTTCGAGTTGGTCGAGGCCGATTTGTAGGATGGACAGAAATACCCCCCCGCGACCCCAGCAGGACGTAGGTATTGACGTCTTCGTTGATACGGCCGACGAATTGAAACGGTCGGTCGACGGAGCAGATAAACGAATTCATGGCCTTGCGCATCGGCTGTATTCCGTCGTTGAATCTCGTCGCCTTTTCGCCGCCGATATAATCGCCGCCTTGTCCGATTGCAAGGGTCAGCATTGGGGCGGAATTGAAATAGTCGAGCAGCATGTCGAATACCGCGTCGAGGTCTTGGACGTCTGCGCCGTGCCAGCGTAGCTGGTCGTCGAACCGGAATTTGAAATACGTGTAGTCGTCGTCCAGTTCGATGAAATGTGTCGCCCCGATCTGCTGGGCCAGCTCGAAACAGGCGTTGCGGGCGTAGATGATTGCCCGGCGGTCGCCGAAATTGTCGCCCTCGTCGAATGTCTTTGCGATCTCCGATTTGGAAAAGACGAGCACGTCGCCGAAACGTTTGCGATATTCCGGCAGCGTCTTGTCTTCGTCGTCGCAGACGATGTATATTTTCCCCGTGTACCCGTGTTTGCGCAGTTTCTCGTAGGTCAACACCCGGTCGGGGCGTCCGTGCGTCAGAATGAACGCGACGAACCCGTTATGCCTCATTGCCATACTCCCGTGTGTATTCGTTTCGTATTTCGTCCGACAATCGGATGTAGCCCTTTTCGATGGCTTTGCCGAAGTCGATAATGACCAGCGCCGAATCTTCCATAAGCTCCTGCATTTCTTTCGAGGCGTGTGCGTAGTAGTCGGCAATCTTGGCGTAGTCGAACACCGTATGCCGTGCGGCAGCCTGCCGCAGGAACTCTTTTTCGTCGGGCGATACGTTCGACGCCTCGATCTTTGCCAGCAGTTCGTCGGTTCGGCCGCTGTCGGTCAGCGTCGATAAGTCCGGTTTTTCGTTCTTCGGCTCGTAGACGGGCGACGTGATTTTGTGCGTGTAGTGCTCGTCGGCTTCCCCGTCGCCGCCACAGCGTCGCCCCGTTATATCGTTAGGGTCGATGCCATTTGCCGCGGCCAACGCCTCGATGGCCGATTTCGGGAGTAGGTCGATGTCGAAACCATCGTCGATGATCGCCGCGATGTCGTACTCGTTCGCCAACATGTCAATATCGAACGTGCCGAACGATAGGTTGTCTTTGATGACGAACTGCTGCTGCTCGTCTTCGTCGAGTTCCGAGGCGTAAAGCGTCGGCACGGTCGGGTGCATCTGCCATTCGCGCCAGTAGTTCAGCAGCGCGGATTGTTTCGCCTCGTCGAAATGCCGGAACCGATACGACGCCCGCAAGATTTCTGCGAGGTCGTCGAATCCGAGTTCGTGAATGTATTTCAGCGCCCGCAAGCGCATATTTCCGGCAAGGGCGATATTCCGGTCGTCCACGACGACGGGGCGGTAATACAAGCCTTTCGGCAGCAGTAGCAGGGATTTGACCAGTTCGGCGAAATCGTCTTCGGTGATTTGTCGCGGGTTGTGCTCGCTGGTATTGAGCGCGCCGACCTGCATTTCGATAGTTTGCGGAATTTTCATAGGCCCGGTATGCGTTTACTCTGTATTGGTTACCAGCACAAAGATATGTAAAAAGCGTGTAAATAATACACGCTTCGATTAAGATTTTATCAACGGTCAGCCTTTCGAAATCCGGTCGCTGCATTTATCAATGAAGCACACGGATTCCTGATGCAGTTCGCACCAACCCTGCCCCTCGTCGTCTTCGTCAGCGAAAAGGGCGCAACTGCCGCAACCGATGGCGCGCATCTTGTCGCAATCCTCTTTGCAGGCGGCGGCACATTCCGGGCACAGAATCACGTCGTCGCGGGTAACTACAAATCCGTCGCAATCAGGGGCAGCCCGTATTCTCGCAGTTTTCGCACTGCACAATTTCTTCCCCCACATTTGGGGCAAGTCGCGGTCGTTTGTTTTTTGTCCATCTTTATTTTGGTTTTGAGTTATTAAGGGCGGCATTCATTTGCCGCAACATTTCTTGTATTTCAAACCACTACCGCATGGGCACGGTTCGTTGCGGCCAATCTTCTCTCCGCTTCGAACGTATGTCCTGCCACCTCCGTTGGCGCATCGTTCGCAGATGGGACGACAATAACCGTCGTATTTGTAAATCCTCGGTCGGCCGCAGATGGCACACCGTTCCTGTACGGTAGTTTCCGGGGCAATAGCTTTGTTATTCATTGTAATAAGAATTCAAGTTCGGCGATTTGCGTGTGTTTGAACTGCGCGCCTGCGCGTGTCAGATACTCTTTTTTCTGCTCTTTCAATTTGTAGCGGTCGGCAGATGCGGTGATTCGATCTACCTGCCCGCGCAGTTGGTCGAGCATCATTCGCACACCCTCTTCCGGGGTTGCCTCGACAAAGCGGATAAGGCGGCGCAAGTGGGCGATCTCGTTGTTGTGGTCGCCGATCATGCGGCGGATCTTCTTGCTGCGTTTTGCATCGGCCTCTGTTACCCCCCCCCGAACCGACCATATTTTTTCGTCTTCGCTTCGGAGCGCTTCGATAGTCGCGATTTCGTCGCGGATAAGCCTGTTAAGGTCTTCAGCTGTTTTCATGGCTACCGTAATTTTTCGATTATTGATGTAAGGTTCTGCATATAGTCTGTATTGGGATTTTCGCCGTGAGTGCCGACCAGTCGGACGTACAGCCATTCGAGGAATTCGGCGTCGTTTGAGGGCGATTCGTTGGTTGTGCGGTTTCGCTCGTCCACTCCGTAGATGTATCCGATGATCTTTTTCGCTGCATTTACCGTTTCGCGCATAGACCAATATGGGGTCAGTTTGTGCGGTTCAAATATCCCGACGAGGGATTCGAGCACGGCGAGCAGGTCGGGCGCGGCTGCCAATAGTCGGGCGTTGGCCTCGATGCGTTGTTCCGGCATCGGGCGCGGGTTATTGCGCAGTACCTCTGCGACGGGAGCGCAGCCGACAGCGTCGCCGGAAATCGAAACGATGGTATATTCTACGACGCCGTTTTTGTGTTCGTGTCCGTCAACCCGCCACGGGCCGGGCGTCCCTCTGAATTTCGGGTTGTGTGTTGTCATTGTTTCTCGGTTTTTGTTGGTTGATGATTGATTTTGTGTCGTCTGATTTTCCCAAATGCTCGCTCGATCTCTTCGACGGACGGCGGAACTATCGGGCGGGCACAGGTGATTTCGTCCCGTGGTTCGTTATTCGCCGGGCGTGCCATGTACCAGCGTATTTCCGACTGGAATTCCTCTAACGTTCGGCAGACGACGTGTCTGCTTCCGTTCGTGATTGCGAGCGAACGCCATTCGATTTGTGCGTCCGATAGGGCGGAATGTCGGTCGGTAGTTTTCATTTCGATACATAGGGCGTTGAAGCCCCCGCGTCCGAGCAACAGGATAAGGTCGGTAACGCCTGCGGTTACGCCCTCCGCTTTCATTATCGCGGCTTCCGTGCGGCTCCGTGCGCCGCCGTTCGGAACGGCGAACAGGAGTTTGCCGACGGCGGGGTATTGGAGCCGGAACCAACCGACGCACATTCGTTGCATGTGCGATTCAACGTGTCGTGTCATAATCAAAATAGGGTTAGTTGTTTGAACGCCGTTGCACGGCGCTGATCGTCGATTTGCTTGATGATGTTCCGAATGTATCGGGCCAGCGTGCTGTCTTTGATGAATCCGTCTTCGTCGTCCTCGTTGTCGAGATTCGACTGGGAGCGACCGGAACAGTTCGCCAGTTCACGTTCGGCTGATTTGCGGGCATCGAGCAGGGCGGCAAGAATCGCGGCGGCCTCCGTTGGGTATCCCTTTTGCACATCATCAACGAATCCGGCCCCGACGTGATGGCCCGAATTGTGCAAGTTGACGTCCAGCCCGTAATCCCAGCGTCCTGTCGGCGACTGCGCCGTTTTAACCTCCACGATACAATGGTGGTTGAATAATCGGACAGGTCTGTTAGGCGTTAGACATACGTCGTGAATGTTGAAATCGAAACCGTTGTACGATAACGCCACGAATTTACCGCTATCCTGTCCGGCTTTTCGTGGTTATCAAGCCACGCGCACCACTCTTTGAACGTAAACTGTTGCCCGGTGCATCGGCAGGTATGATGAATGTCTTTCATTTCCGGTAGGGTTTTAACGATTTGAGTTCCGTCGGGAACCAGTAGCAGTCGTAGTCGAGGTAGACGCACCGGCCCGAAAGCTCCGGTTTGCAGAATCCCATTATTATGTGCGGTTCGAACCGCACGCCGTATTCATTCGTGAACGACACCTGCTGCCCGACCCGGAAATCCGTTTCGATACCCGCGTCGGCCGGGTTGTCGTAGATAGGCGGCAACCCTTTTTCGTCGCGCCATTTTCGCCATTCGGCGAAATCTTTACTGTAATCTCTCATCGTTCAGGCGGTTTCCAAGTTTGATGATAAATGTTTCGTGATCGGGTGCACCCCATTCCGGGCGACCTCGGCCAAAATCAACGCCTTTGCACTCCCATAGCATCCGGCGGCGGGTGTAGCCGTAGGAAAAACAAACTGCGTCGTAGTCTTTGAAGAATATAAATACCGGGCTTTCGGTCTCCTCGTCCCCCTCGTCGTATATTACCGTGTCGATAAGCCGCGTTTTCCAGTAACGGGTATTTTCGCGGTACTCTTCGCGCTTATCGCCCCGCTCGATCATTTCGTACCACTCCTTTTTGAGTGGCAAATACAGAATTTTCATCGTCTTGAATCTTTTGCGGGTTCGCCGTTTCGTTCGATCTCGCCGAGCGCTTCGTCGAGGTGGTAGGCCAGCTCTGCGGCCTGTGCAGCCACGCGCCGCGCCCAGTCTGAACGAAGCCTGCCGCCTCCGACGGGTGGGGTTGTTATGATGGCGTGCGCAAGGCTTGCCATTGCGACGGTGGCATACAGTTCGCGTTTCGTGATTCCTGCTGCCGAGAATGTTTCGGGCGAAACTCCCTCGGCCTCGACTGTGATCGTCTGCGGAATAGCCGCCTTACCGAGCATTTCAGCGATTCTGTCGTAGAAATTTGCCGGGGACTTGCCCCGCTTGTCGTTTTTGTTTTTCATCGTGCGTTGTGGTTTTAGATTCGCGGGGTTTGGTAGTGTAGCGTCCAGCCCGCGAAATGTTTGTCGAAAAAGTTATCCCGAAAGAACCGGACATTGGCTTCGACGGCTTCGGCCATCTGCCGCGTGCAGCGGAATGTCAGCCGCTTGCGTTCGGTGTCGATAAATATCAATTCCAGATCGTGAATGAATATCGGCGCAAGCGCCGGATTCATTTGCTTTGCGAGGCCGTAGAAACGTCGGTATTTCGCAAGGAAATCGGCATTGAAGCGTGGCGCGGCGTTTTTATCTTCCTGCGTCCATGTACGCGCAAGCGCCGGGCGGTCGGTAGCGGCTTGTCCGTTTTTACGAATCCAGCCCGACGCCTCGTAATTAGCGCAGAATCGTTCGACCTCGTAATCGGGATTTTGGAAATTCTTGAAAAAAAAGATTTCAAAAAATGTCTCTCTCTCTGCCTCTGCCGCGCGTGCGCGCGAAGAGAGAGATTCTTTTAATTCTTTATATTCTTCTTTATATATTCTTATACTGTTGTCGCTTGAAAACAGTTGCGTTTGTCGCTCGTTTGTCGATTGATTGTCGTTCTGTTTGTCGTTTTGTTTGGTGTCGTCGCTATAATCATCTGTATTACTGTTAATTATATGTGTTTTTCGGTTTGTCGTTTGGTTTGTCGATTTTGGCGACTTTCTTTTCCCGCTACCCTCCGCAAACCCTCGTAACTGTTTGTCGGTCGTTTGTCGTTTTCATTTTCTAATGGCTGGTAAGTGTCGAATTTACAAACTGTTATAATGCTTTTTGTAGTTTGTCGCACGGACGGATATTTCGCCGGACGCCTGCAAACGAGCTAAACGGGTTCTAATCTGTCGTGTCGTCTGTCCTGTTTCTGCGCACAAACTATCGACGGAGGTAACGAAAGCTCCGCGTTCAATCTCCACTCCTCGCCATCTCGTAGGCAGGTAATTCGCCTTGAGCAGACAAACGACCGACAGTTGCAGCGTGAGCGGGTCGTCGAACCACTCCCATCCGAGCGTGCTGCGATACAACCGCACCCAACCAGTATTTGTTTCGTTTGCCATTGATGCTGATTTGGCCCGTTAAATTTCGCTTTTATTCAGTTCGACGATTAAACCCTTGTCCGCGACGAAAACACGCGCAAAACGGGCTGTTTTGCGCATTTGCGCGGCAAAAGCATCGGCAAGACTGTTTGCGTTCGAAAGGTGCAACAGAACGACTGTCGAAAGTTCCGCCGTTTCGTTCGCCTTGACCATATCGCACGCTGCGTCGATTGATAGATGCGACGTTCGCACGCGCGCTGCCTGTGCCGGGTTCATTGCCCCGCGGGCGATATTATCGTCCAGCTCCTCTTGTGAATAGTTCGCCTCGATCAGAATATGATTCAGCCGCAGGGATTTGAAATTGTACCGGATAAAATGCGTGTCGGTAGCAAATAGCACTTTTCCGCATTCCTCGTGTTCGATGATATATCCGAACGGCTCTGCCGCGTCGTGCTTCACGTCGAACGCCCGGACGACGAAATCGCCGACCGTGACGGACTGCTCCGGCCGCAAAGCGTGCGCCCGGTACGCTTTGTCGATATGGCACGCCGCGAGCGTTCCCCGCGAAGCGTAGACGTCGATTGCCCGGTCGGCGTATTTACCGATGTGGGCCGCGTGGTCGCCGTGCTCGTGCGTTACTACTGCACCGACGAACTTTCGGGCGTCGATACCGGTTCGGGCGAACATCGTTTCGGGCGATGCGCCGCACTCGATAACGAGCGCAGACGCTTCGCTCTCCAAAACGTAGCAGTTGCCAGCCGACGACGAGGATATAACGTGCAGCTTCATCGGGTTACACGTTGAACGGGTCGTCTTCAATGGCAGCGGGGGCTGCCTCTTCGGTTGCCTCCTCGCGTGGAACGGGCGTCGGCGTAGGGATCGGCGGCATCGTTTCGGCGGGTACGGCCGATTGTGCTGTGATTGCGGCCGGAGCAACCTCCTCGAATTTTGCTTCTTCGATATTTGCCCCGGCGGGCGCGGCCGCCGTTTCGTTCGTTACGCGGCGTTCTTTCTCGTCTTCGCTCAACAGCCATGCGTCAGACGACGAGTTGATGATGTGCTTCATGGCGGAACGCTCGACTGTTCGCCCGGCCATTTCGCTGGTGAAATTTCGGTGCGCAGGCGAGTTGCCCCGCGTCGCGCCTTGCATCCACGCCTGCCGGATTTCGGTCATCGTCTTGATCGTCGTCGAGTGCGAGCCGTCGGCCATAGTCGTTACGGCGTAGGCGGCGACGATCTTGTCTTTGTCGATTCTCGACAGGCTCGGAACGTGTTTCGTTATCTTGATTTCGCCGTCCTCCGTATACATGTATTCGAATTCGTCACCCTCGTAGACGACGACCGAACGGACTTTCTTCATGCCTTGTGCGCGGGCCAGTTTCTCATCGCCGAAATACGACCGCCAGAACGTCAGTTCGAGCTGCCCCGACGCCTTGTTTTTGATCGGGATAAAATACCCTTGCTTCTTCTGAATATCCATGCCTTGCAGCACCATGTCGAGCAGCGAATTTGCCACCGACGCTTTGGTTACGACCTCCAAAACCGGGTGTTGTACTTTGTTGGAATCCTCCCAAAGCATTTCGGAGATACGAAGCCATGCAAGGTTCATTTGGTTAGTTACGGCGTAGTCTTTCGGGACGACCAGTCCGCCGTTTGCTTGCAGCTCCTCGATGCGTCGCAGGACGCTGTTCGCAAGTTCATCTTTCATTGCGGCAATCGCTTTCGATTGCGTCGTTGGGGCGGTCTGCGCTCCGTTCTGATTGTTATTCTGTGCCATAGTTATTTGAAATAAAAGATTTGACGATACGTGTTGTAGTTGCGGTCTTCGATAGGGGCGTCCTGCGGGTGGCGGCACGCCTCGGAAAGCCAGCGTTTATAGCATTGCGGGCAGTATATCTTATTCAGTACGGCGATGTAATAGCCACCGTCGGGGGTCGCCATATCCGCCGTGCAGTAGTCGCATTTCGCGGGGCTTCCGATGGCCCACATGTCGAGCGTTTCGACGTGGATAACCTTGAATCCTTTTTCGTTGCTGACGATCTGCGCCATGTCGTTACGCTGTTTTAAGTTCGAGCGCAGCACCCTCGACCACTTGCAGGCGAATGACCTGCGAATCAAGCGCAAAATCGGTCTGCGATATGCTTTCGGCATTGTCGATGAAGACGGGCGCGGTTGCGCCGTAGTAGCGGCAGAACGTACGGATGATGTCAAGCCCGGCGAGTACCTGCCCGGCGCTGTTCAACGAGTTGAACGGCACGCCGTCGATGGTGGCGACGCATGTTTCGACGTCCGCGCCCTCGATGGTCTGTTCGTACATTCGCCAGCGCACGAGGTCGAACCGCGAATTTATCGCCGCTTCGACGGCTTCGATGTCCGCTTTCGTGTAGGCCGCCGCCGCAAATTCGAGGCGTTCGAGTTCGGCAATGCGTTCGGCGATCTTCTTTTCGGCGGCTTTGGTTTCGTCTATCAATCGTTGAATTTCCGCCGTGCGCTCCTTGTTTGCAAGGCGGCGGCGTAGGTCGGCGGTTGCGGTTGCGAGGTTCTGACGCACCATGTCGATCTGTGCGGATATATCCCGGCGGCGTGTCGTGAGCGTAGCGGCCGTGATTTTCGTGGTCGCCGAGGCTTCGAGGGCGGTTTGCGCGCGGGTAAGCTCGTCGGTGAGTTTTCGGTATTCGGGGGATAATTTCGCCTGTTCTTCCTCCGTTTCGAGGTCGATTGCGAGAACGTCTTTCGCGGTTGTGATAGCCAGCGTCGCAGCGTGATGTTCCGCGCGCAGTTGCGATAGGCGTTGATCGAGCATTGCGATTTCCTGTTCGGTGGTCGAAACCAGCTTTGTTAACTTGCTGTAAGTATCCTTTTCGAGATTGGCGTCGGCGATCAACTTGTCGAGTATTTCGCGCTGGTGCTTCTCGAAGCTCTCGCGGGCCGCGCGGCGGGCTTCTTCGATGGTTGCGGCGGGTAACGGCTGGCCGCAAGCGTAGCAGGTGGACGCGTCGACGTATTCAAATGCCGCCTTTTTCTCGGCCTCGTATTTCGCACGCATGCTATCGAGTGCCGATTTGATATTCGCCTGCTTCTTTACGCAGGCTTCGAGGGTGTCCCGTTTCGAGTTTGCCGTCGTTTCGGTTTTCTCGATTTCGCGCAGAATTGAATCCGCTTTCGCCTGTGCGTCCATGATGGCCGCGTCGCGGTCGGAGTTATACCGACGGGCCGCGGTCAGTCGAGCGTCGATATGATCGGACAACGACTTTTTGATGTCGAGCACCTTTTTCAGTCTTCGGTCGTGGGCGGCCTGCGTTTCCTCGTCTATTTTCGATGCGTCGGCGATCTGCGTGTCGAGTGCGTCGATTTGCCGTTGGTAGGCAGCGATCTCGTTTGCGGCCACAGATTCGCGTTGCACGATTTCCTGTTCCAGCGCTGTGTAGTCTTCCGTCGGCGGCATCGTGTTTTGATATGCTTCGATCTTCGGGGCGAACGTGTCGAGTTCCTTTTTGTTCTTGCGCTTTTCGGCCGCCAGCCGTGCTTTGAAATCCGCGAGGGGTTCACCGTTCATTTCCGCGAGCAGGTCGGCAAATCGGGCCTGTATTTCCGTGCGGTCGATGTTATCCCCGACGAGGGCTAAAAAGGGCAGCGCGACGGCCTTTCCAATCGACGCGAGTATTGAAATACATCGGGTCGGTCAGCATTCGGAATACGTCGTCGTTTATCCATTCCGAAATGATTTTGTCGTATGCCGCCTTGGTTCCGACCTCCACGCCATTGACGGCAAACGCACTTTCGTGTCCGACGAATCGCAGGTCGGACGATCCGCGCGGTTTGCTCCATATCTCGCGATATGTGCGTCGTAGCGTCTGTGTGGAGCCGTCCACGTCCAATGCCACCTCGACGAAATGCTCGGCGCGGTGCATCGGTTCGCCCGTGGCGTCTATTGTCTTGATGTCGATGTCGGTACTGTTGTGCGAATCCTTGCCGAACAGTACCCACGTCAAGGCGTCGAAAATGGTTGTCTTTCCCGTACCGTTGTCGCCTATGATCGTGGCGTTACGGCCGTCGAAATCGAACGATACGTCGCGCAGTCCTTTGAAATTGCGCAGGGTAATTGATTTGATCTTGATGTTCATAGCATCGTGCGTTTTGTGATGATTGGTTATTATGCGGTTTTCCTTTGTTCTCTGATTATGGCTGCGGAAAGTGTTACGAACGCGGCGAATGTTACGGCGACGGCGACCCATGAAATCGGGTCTGCATCCATCGCTCCGCCGAGCGCGACCAACGACAGCCACCACGGGATAGCTAAAATTTTGGTTTTCATGTCTACTTGTAGTAAAAGGTTATTTTCAAGCCGCGTCGCAGTTTGCATTCTACCTTGTCCGCCCTGCTTCGGAATGCTCGGTCAAGCAGGTTGTTTGCGAGTTCACTCCCCACCAATCCGACGAACCCTGTGAAGCCTTTGAGTTCGTCGATACCGAGGCCCGAAACCTTGATGCGGAAATTCCGGTTTACCTCCCTTGATGTGTATTTGAGTGCTTGCATGTTATTTTTATCGAATTTGCTGTTTTTTCGACTTTCGTGCTGTTGCCGTGTGTTCGGTCGTCCGGTACGGTAAAGGCTGCGAAACGGCTTATTTTGGCTGCTCCTGCTGTCCGTATTTGCCAATGATTTCTGCGCGTTGCAAACGTTCGGCTTCGAGCAGGGCGACGAATTCCGTGCGGCTGTATTTGATCGGTGAATTCGGGGCCGTTCCGAATCGCTTGCCCTCGATCTTCCCACGCGGGGCGATATGCTTATCGACCCAGCCCCGACCGAATTCCCGATACAGCGCGCGTTTCGTTACGAGGTCGGCGGCGGGTTGCTGGCGCTTGATGATTGCGCAAGCAACGACATCGGCGACGTGGACGAGGCAATGCTGTAATTCGTATAATTCGGGGAGCGACATATTACGAAAGGCGTTTAATTACGATGGTGGATGCGGAAGCGGTGCGGGCTTCGAATTTCGCCTTGCCGTTCTTGTTGAAACGGCTGACGGCGTTCATATACGATGCGTAGTCGCGCCCCGTCAGCGTGAATTCGTGTTCTTCTCCGACGGGAATAGCGAGCATCGTCGCCACGTAGTCGGTGCGTTTGATGATCGTGCCTTTTTTCATTTCTGTTTGGTCTTTGGGGTTAACCCCGCGCCCCGTAAAGGGCGCGGGAATGATTGAACTGTGAAACTATTTCTTGAAAGCGGAAACCGGACGCACGGCGAGCGTGTTACACTTGCCGTTGTTGCTCACGTTGCCCGTGCCACCGCTGTAGATGAACGCGTAGTAGGAATTGTACTCCGGGTCGGGGTCGGCTTCGCTCGTCCAGCCGATAGTCGTTGCGGGTTCGCCGCCGATCTTCTTGAACGCTTCGTCGAGGCCACGGAACCGGGCGTCGTACATTTCAATTGCTTCATGCCGGGTCGGGCAGCGGAAGCCCTTGCGGTATTCGGCGGCAGCTTTCTGTGCGCCCTCGAAATTGAATCCGCCCGGTCGGTCTTCTTTGGCGATTTCGAGCATTCCGAAATCGGTTACAAGTACAACGGTCTGCGCTGTGGTCGGATCTTCGCGCTTCACCCATTCGTCGACGGGGATAAGGTTGCGCTGTTCCTCGGGGATGTAAATCCCATTTTCGATGTTGTTTTTCATAGTGCGTTGTGCGTTAGTTGTTTAATAATATGTAAAATAGCTATGCCGAAAGGCCGTTGGATAACCGACAGAATGGTCGAAAAATCGTCGACGTCTGCCGATGTGAAATTCAATACCTGTTCGCCGCGGTCAGTAAGTCGAAATGCCGTTCCTTTGTTCGATGATTCGCTCGTTATCAGTCCTGCGGCGCATAGGTGGCCGATAAGAGTGCGCATTTTACCGTGGCTTATTCCGATAAGTTCGGCAAGTCCGAGCACGCTGCCCGTCGCGCTGTTAAGGCTCGTTGTGTTCATCGTGCGTTGTGCTTTATGCGATAATAATGTATTGCATTAAACAATTTTTGTTATATTTGTGCGTAATTCATGCGTAATCCCTGTGAATTATGATGCAAATATAAAGCAAAGCATCATATTATGCAAACTTTGTAAAGCATTTTGTGAAATTTTTGTGAAATTTTTTTATATATGACTATAAAAGAAAGGCTTGTCAAGTTCGCTAAATCGAAAGAGCGTTCTGTGCGTGCTTTTGAGCGCGAAGCAGGGCTGACGATTGGTTATGTGAACACAATCCGCGTATCTGTTCAGCCGGATAAACTACAACGCATTGCATCACGTTATCCTGACCTTAATACAGAATGGTTGATGACGGGCGTTGGGCCTATGACCCGCGGCGGCTCTGTGAAGACCTCGACGGCGACAAACAAAGCCGAAACGCCGAATGTATTTACTGCTCCGCTGCTGCCTCTCGCGGCGCAAGGCGGGACACTTAACGACTTTGTTGTGTCAATTAAGATTGCCGAGTGTGAGCGCGTTGTCACGCCGATTCGTGACGTTGATTTCGTTATGACGGTAACGGGCGATAGTATGGCCCCGGACTATCCGAACGGGGCGCAGGTGCTTATTAAAAAAGTCGACGAAAAGGCGTTCATCGAATGGGGACGGGTTTATGTCCTCGATACCTGTAACGGTAGTGTTATAAAGGAGGTGCGAAAGGGGGACGATGACGATTCCGTACAGTGCTATTCTTTGAATCCCGACCCGAAATATCAGCCTTTTGCCGTGCGATTCGCCGATATTTACGGAATGTATCGCGTATTGATGTGCATGTCCTTAAAATAGTTAATATAAACACTTTAACCCTTATATTTTATGAAAAAACAAATTGCTTCGGGCTTCGCCTCTGTCGGGGCTTGCGTTTTACGACGCGTAGGGATTATAAAATTCCCCCCTCGAAGATTCTGAAAGGGCCGATACTCCATCTTGGGATTGGTAGAATTGTCGCACTTTGCGCCGTTTGGTGTTTGACGTGTTGCACATACCAAGCCTATACGGTAAGGTATTCTGTTGACTATGCAGATTACATCAACAGCGGTTTTTGGATTTTTTCCGTCAGAGGCTCAACCTACATATAAATACCTCCCTATTGCCTCGATTGCGATGGAGTACGGAGAGGAGTTCGGCCCCGGCGCAGCGGATGATATAACCCCTAATAAAATACTTGATATGCTTGTCGAAAGAGCTAAAACGCGAGGGGCGAACGGCTTGATCGGTGTAAGAATCTACCGGGAACTGGATGCAAACAAACGCCCTGTGTGGCAAGCGTCCGGGGTTGCCGTTAAGTTTGAAGATGTACCCCTCGAATCGGGTTTCCAATCTGCCAATAACCAGTAAAAACATATCAAAATGGATTTCAAAGATCAAATCAAGCTGTTGAGTGAACGGGTTATCAAACTTAAAGAGAATACCCAAACCGAAGAGGCGACCAAAACGGCGTTCATTATGCCGTTTCTTCAAACCCTCGGATACGATGTATTTGACCCGACGGAAGTTGTCCCCGAATACACTTGCGATTTAGGGATTAAAAAAGGGGAAAAGATCGACTATGCCATTCATAAAGACGGCCAGCCGATTATTCTGATTGAGTGCAAACATTGGAAAGAAGACCTTACATCGCATAACGGGCAACTGTTTCGTTATTTCCATGTATCCAACGCCCGCTTCGGCATTCTGACCAACGGCATTATCTATCGTTTTTATACCGACTTGGTAGAGAAAAACAAGATGGATGAAAAACCGTTCTTCGAATTCAATATGGAGAAATACCGGGAATCGCAGGTCGATAAATTGCGTGAGTTCCACAAGAGTTATTTCGATGTAGACACGATTCTCAACACCGCCAGTGAATTGAAGTTTACAAATGAAATTCGAAATGCCATTGACCGGGAAATCAACAATCCCAGCGACGAGTTCGTCAAATACTTTGCCCGGCCGATTTATCCCGGCCGTTTCAACGACGTTGTAATGGGGCAATTCCGCGCGATTGTGAAACAGGCATTTGTACAATACACCAACGATTACATAAATGAACGCCTTAAATCGGCGATCTCTGCCGATACGGTAGTAGAAAACAAGGTCGATAAGACCGAACAGGGGGCGGATGTGGCCGCAACTTCGGATGAGGCAGAAAAAATAGAGGATAACCGAATCGTAACTACGGAAGAGGAATTGCAGGGATTTTATATCGTTCGGTCAATTCTTTATCCGGAGGTCGACGATATTAACCGCGTGCAGTACCGTGATACGATGTCGTATTTCGGAATCCTGCTTGACGACAATAACCGAAAACCGATCTGTCGCCTGTATTTCAATAGTTCAAATAAGTATCTCGAAACTTGCAACGTGGAGAAATGGGGGCAGAAACACCTGCTTGAATCATTGGACGATATTTACAAGTATAAGGATGAAATCATAGCTGCTTGCAAAATGTATTGATCTATGCAAACCGTTGCGGACAGATTTTTCGAGGCGTTCGATGCCTTGCTTGCGATGGGCGAAACGAAGATACAGACGTTTTGCCGCGAGGGTGGCATCGACAAGCGCAATTTTTACAAAAAGCGCGATAACACGGATAGCCGCCGGGAGATTCCGACGGCGTGGCTGACGTTTATCGTCGAGCATTACGGCGTTTCGCCTCGTTGGCTGTTGACAGGCCGCGGGCAGATGTTTACAAAATAGCCCGAAAATATGTAAAAAATTATGTACGCAGGGGTTAATTTTCCCCGTGAAAATATGTACAGAAAACGCCCCGACCGTTTGGCCGGGGCGTCGCGTTTCGCTTCTGCGAGATTGTCAATAAAGCAAAGGCTATGAAACGCGAATTTCTGCAAGTTTTTCCGAAAGGTCTTTCAACGCATAATCGAGCGTGCGTAGCTCCTCCTGCGAGAATTTGGCCTGCATTCCGTTAACCGTGTTGCCGTTAATACGCTGATTCAGCCAACTGCGGCTTTTATTGAAATAAGTCTTGGCAATGTAGGACAACGAAATTGCCGGAAGCACAGATTTAAGGCGATTGCGCACTAATTCGTCCTGTGCGCGCTCGTTCGTTTCCCTTGATCTGCGAAAGGGTGATCGCGGCGACCTCCTCGGCGTTTTGTTCGATTGCTGCGGAAATCTCTTTGCCGATTTCGTTACGTTCTTCTTCCGTTTCTGCGCTTATAAAACGACGTTTCAAATCGTCCATTTCTTTCTTGGTTGCCATAGTCTATTTTGTTTATGCTCCCCGCCCCGCAAGGCGGGGAGCTGTGTTTTACAATTCTTTGAGGATTTCGACCAGCTTGTTGATTTCCTCCTCAATGGAAGCGAGGATTTTTGCGGCTCCCTCTCTTCCTTTTAGTTCGCTGTAAAGCCTTAAATAGTAAATTAGCTCTGCTTCGAACTCCTTTTGTTCCTTGCTTGGTTTTTTTTCATATCCTTTTGGCTTTATTGACAATGCAAATATAATAAACATTTGTTTATTATGCAAAATTCCCGCCGATTATTTCCGATTTTCTTCTCTTTTTTGAGTTCCGACCAATCGAGCAGGCCAAGTACTTTTGCATTTGCCTGCCAAAATGACCGACCAATCGCGGTCGATATATCGGTCGGTTATTTTCATATCTGCGTCGACGTGGTTCAGTGCCTCGTGTACGGTGTATTTGTCGATTTTGAGCGCGGCCGAACGGGCTATCGTTGCCCAGCTGTGCCGGGCGGCATAGAATGTGATATGTTCCGGCAGGGGGCGATCTTCGCCTGTGGCGTCGTTCTGACGTTGGTCGGCGTCGCGGATCGCCCGCAGGGCCGCGTCTATTCGCTTCAAACCTTGATTCAGCGCGCAGTTGAACGTGTTTCCCGTGCTGTAATGCAAATGGAACCGGAACAACCGCTTTCCCATGGGGTCTTTGTATTTCTCGACGAGTGGCGCGATCTGCGGTTCGATGCGGATGTGCATTTCGGCCTCGTCCTCGCGGCGGCTCGCGGTCTTCTGCCGATTGTAGATAATAACGTCGCCGTCGAGCGGCTGCGCCGGACACGACAGCAGGTCGGCTGCGTTCATGCCTGCAAGGCCGAACGATAGGAGGAAACAATCACGGGCAAGATCGCGGCGCGTGAAATCAGAGATCGACCCAGCGCGGCGTGGTTCATCGCCGAGGTTGATTATTTGTTGGAGTATATCGGGGCTGACGGCTCGTTTTTTGACCTTTGGCGGTTGCTTGACCTTGTAGGTTTTGAACGGTGATTGCGGTATGCGGATGACGCCCAATTCTTCGTCGTTAAACTCTTGTTTTGTTACGTCTCGTTATAGATAATCCGGCGAAAAAGGTTTGAATGTGTAATTTCGCTCGGATGTCGTGTTCCGCTCTGCCCCAATGTTTAGGAAACCCTCGTTCTATCCCTTGAACTATGGAGCCGTTAAAAACAATGCGGCGCGTCTGTTGCCAAACGCACCGCAAAGATAGTAAATTTTTCTGTTTTTAGAAACTGAACCCCACGCCGATGGAGAACGTGTGGGCGCGTGCGGTGTAATTGCCTGAAAAGTCGGTGATCGCGCTGGTCGTCGGATACTCGGGGGCAACGTTCTTGATCTGCTCGTTGGCCAGCGCCAGCACGGAGTTGACGTAGGGATAGGAACCCGTGCGCTCCGGATCGGCCGAATTCACATAGCCGTAGGCCAGGTCGACGTGCATCCATTTGCAAGGACGGAACGTGACGCCGGCGGTGTAGGCGAGTTTGGTCATCGAAGGCGTTTCGGGATTGAGGTAGTCGCTGCTTACGGGGCTTTCGTCGACATACATACCCATGCGGGCCGTCAGCCAGTCGAGTGCGTGGTATTCGCCGCCGAAGCGGAATGCCAGCGTGTTGGAGTAGTTTTTGTCGCTGGCGGGGATCGTCAGGACCGGAAGATTCGTCGACGGATTGAGGATCTGGACATCGAGTTGGTCGTATGCGCTCCACAGCACGTATTGCAGATCGACGGCAAACTCCCATTTCGGCACGGGGCGGAAGCTGACGCCCCAGGTCAGCGATGCCGGGAGCGGAAGTTCGGTTTTCACGATTGCCGAGGAGATTGCCGAGGGATTGATGTCGAATTTCGGAAGAAGCTGTCCCAGGACGGCCTGAATCGTCGGATCGTCGATGGTCGACATGTCGATCGAGCCGGAATTCACCTTCATCTTGAGTTTCGAACGATAGGTCATGCCGAGCGACCATTGTTCGTTGATGTCCCACATGATGCCGAGATTCACCCCGACGGCCATTTTGGCCTTGCCTTCGAGATCCAGCGACATGATGTTGCGGTCGCCTGCCAGCTCGAAGATGTTCGGAGTGCCCGGAGCTACGATCTGTATGATGTTGTTCAGCGCGACGTTTTGGGCATTCGCCGCTCCGACGGGCAGCATCGAACGCGAAAGGTCGAATTTACCCCACGTCATCATCAGGCCGGCGCCGACGGAGAGGTGTTCGCAGATTTTGAACGACACCGTAGGCTGGAGATTGTAGGCCTTGAGGTTGATGGACTGCACGAGCTGCGCTCCGGCCCAATTGTCGCCCCAGTTCATCGAAGAGCCGAAGGGGGTGTTGAAAGCCAGGCCGACCGACATCCAGTCCAGCGGCTTGTAGTTGAAATAGGCGTAGAGCGGGGTTGCGATCTTGTTGTCCGACGTGAAGTGCCGGGACTGGGTCTTGCCCGTGTAGTCGGGCAGGGTGGTATAAGTGGCTTTCGAGTCTATTCCCGTGACGCCGACCGAAAAGTCTAACTGCGTGCTTTGGAATGATGCGGCTGCGGGGTTGAACCAAATGGACTCCGAGTTGAGTTTCATGGCCGTACCTACGTGGCCCATACCGTTCTGTTTCGAGGAGAGGTTGTTTACCTGATAGCCCTCGGCGTAAGCGCCGGAGGCGATGGCTGCGGCGGCCAGAACGAGGAAAAGTTTTTTCATAACGAATTGGTTTGGTTTATACTCGGCATGCCTCCCGGCATGCAAAATCGGGGCAAAAGTAGGAAAACTATCCCCTCGGCCCAAACTTTTTTGGTCTAAAATTCCCGAAAATTGTACTAAATGGTATAGGATTGGCCGAATTGGCGGGTTTTGCTCCGAGGTCTCTCCGGGAATGGATACCGATTTATAATAAGCGCCGCCGGGGGAGGCGGGGTGTGACTGCCGGAGAGGCGGGGATTGCCGGGGTTGAGGGGCCGGGGATTGCCGGGTTGTCAGGCCGGCCGGGGTTGTCGGGGGCGGCAGGATGTTCGGGGACAGCAGGGTATTCGAGGCTACACCGCAGCGGGCCGTGGACTTCCGCGGCCGAGACTTCCGCGGCCGGGGGCCGGAGATTGCCGGGGCGGCAGGATGTGGTTGCCGGGTCGTCGGGCCTCCCGTCGGGTCGTCAGGGTCTCCGGGGTTGTCGGGTCGTCGGGTCTCCGGAAATGAGCAAGACCCGCTCGCTGGCGGGTCTTGTCTTTATTTTCTGGCGTTGTAGGCTTCGAGCGCCTTGCCCAGGATCAGCAAGGCCCGTTCGAGGTCCTCCTTCTTGAGGACGTAGGCGATGCGGACCTCGTTGCGGCCGCATTCGGGATCGGAGTAGAAGCCCGACGCAGGCGCCATCATAACGGTTTCGCCTTCGTATTCGAAATCCGAGAGACACCAGGCGCAGAACTTGTCGCTGTCGTCGACCGGGAGCCGTGCCACCGTGTAGAAAGCCCCCATCGGGATCGGCGAGTAGACGCCCGGGATGCGGTTCAGTCCGTCGATCAGGCATTTGCGGCGTTCGATGTACTCCTCGTAGACCTCGGTGCTGTACGACCGCGGCGCGTCGATCGACGCTTCGGCGATGATCTGCCCGATGAGCGGCGGCGAGAGGCGCGCCTGGCAGAATTTCATCACCGCATTGCGCAGCGTCTTGTTCTTGGTGATCAGCGCGCCGATGCGGATGCCGCACTCGGAGTAGCGTTTCGACACCGAGTCGATCAGCACGACGTTCTGCTCGATGCCTTCGAGGTGGCAGGCCGAAATGTAGGGCGAACCGGTGTAGATGAATTCGCGGTAGACCTCGTCCGAAAAGAGAAACAGGTCGTATTTCTTCACCATGTCGCGGATGCGGTTCATCTCGCGGCGCGTATAGAGGTAACCCGTCGGGTTGTTGGGGTTGCAGATCAGGATGCCGCGCGTGCGGTCGTTGATCAGCTTCTCGAACTCCTCGATCGGGGGCAGCGCGAAGCCGTTCTCGATGGAGGCCACCACCGGGCGGATCACGGCGCCGGCCGATATGGCGAAGGCCATGTAGTTGGCGTAGGCCGGTTCGGGCACGATGATCTCGTCGCCCGGGTTGAGGCACGACATGAAGGCGAAGAGCACGGCCTCGGAGCCGCCCGTGGTGACGATGATCTCCTCGGGCGAGAGCTTGATCTGATACTGCGCGTAATAGGAGACCAGCTTTTCGCGCAGCGACCGGTAGCCGTCGCTGGGGCTGTATTCCAGCACCTTGCGGTCGATGTGTTTGAGGGATTCGAGACCCTCCTTGGGCGAGGGGAGGTCGGGCTGGCCGATGTTCAGATGGTAGATTTTCGTTCCCCGGGCGCGGGCCGCGTCGGCCAGCGGGACGAGTTTGCGTATCGGGGAGGCCGGCATCTGCTCGGCGCGGAGTGAAATTTCGGGCATGTTACGGTGTTTTTGCGGACGGGGTGTTATTCCACCTCGGCCGTAGGACGGAACTTGATGACCTTGCGGGGCGGGATCTTCACGGCGGCGCCCGTGCGGGGATTGCGGCCCACGCGTTCGGATTTCTGCTGCACGCTGAACGTACCCAGCCCCGTCAAGGTCAGCCGTTCGCCCTCGCGGAGCGACTGCACCGTGACCCGGATCATGGCGTCGACGGCCTTGCGGGCGTCTATCTTCGAGATGTTCGCGTCGAGGGCGATGGCCTCGACAAACTGCGCTTTGTTCATGGTGTCGTGCGTGAAGAAACTAACCTCTCGGTCCTAACTTACTGACAAAGATATGCAATTTTCGGATAAAGAAGAAAATTATCGTCTGATTTTGATTTTCGGACCGTCGTTGCGGACGATAAATCGCGGTAAAGATTTGGCGGAATGGAAAAACGGTGCTACTTTTGTCCCCGGAAAGTTGGCGGAGTGGTCGATCGCGGCGGTCTTGAAAACCGTTGAACCGCAAGGTTCCGGGGGTTCGAATCCCTCACTTTCCGCCAAGAAAAAGAAACGGGTTGCAAATCGAATTTGCAACCCGTTTTGTATTTGGGCCGGGCTGAATATATTCGGGACCGGATCGAATACAAAACGAAATGCGGCAGGGCCGCCGTTTCTTGGGCTTGCAGGGACGCCCCCGGCAGGGCAGGGAAAGACGAGCGGCACGAAGCCGTCGGGCGGAGTGCAGCGAAGTCAATTCTCAATCAAGGAATCCCGGGGATCACGGAGCGACGGCGAGGTAATTCCGCGATTCTCAATTCCCGCGCGTGGCCCCGCACCCTGCCGCATTGGGGCGCAAGAGCGTTCGTTTGAGGCCGATTGGCGGGCCAATTCAAAAATAAGTGTTATATTTGTCCGAATTTTTAAACTGAATTACGATGTCATACAATTTATTGAAAGGAAAGAAAGGTCTGATTTTCGGAGCGCTCAACGAGCAGTCGATTGCCTGGAAAGTGGCGGAACGCGCCGTGGAGGAGGGTGCCGAAATCGTCCTCACCAATACCGCCGTATCAATCCGCATGGGAACCATCTCGAAGCTGGCCGAGAAGTGCAATACGATCGTCGTTCCGGCCGACGCCACGAGCGTCGGGGATCTGGAGAACCTGATCGACAAGACGATGGAGCACTTCGGGGGCAAATTCGATTTCATGCTCCACTCGATCGGCATGTCGCCCAACGTGCGCAAGGGCCGCACCTACGACGACCTGGACTACGATTACCTGCAAAAGACGCTCGACATATCGGCCATTTCGTTCCACAAGGCCATCCAGGTGGCCCGCAAGAAGGACGCCATCAACGACTGGGGTTCGATCGTCGCCCTTTCGTACATCGCCGCGCAGCGCACGCTCTACGGTTACAACGACATGGCCGACGCCAAGGCGCTGCTGGAGTCTATAGCCCGCAGCTTCGGTTACATCTACGGCCGCGAGAAGCATGTGCGCATCAACACCGTGTCGCAGTCGCCGACGCCGACCACGGCAGGGAGCGGCGTGCTGGGGTTGGGCGACCTGATGGGTTTCGCCGAGAACATGTCGCCGCTGGGCAACGCTTCGGCCGAAGATTGCGCGGACTACGTGCTGACGCTTTTCTCGGACCTCACGCGCAAGGTCACGATGCAGAACCTCTACCACGACGGCGGATTCTCGTCGATGGGCATGTCGCGCCGCGCCATGAAGACCTACGAGAAGGGCATGCGGTTCGAGGACGTGCACGAGAACCAGTATCCTTTCGGCAAGTAGTTTCCGATTCTCACGGGCAGATTTCGCCCTGCCTTGTTCGCCCCGAATGGGAAATACTTCGGGATATCCCATCCGGGGCTTACTGCGTTATGCCGAAATATGCTTCGCGATAATCAAAAACCCATCCGCGCCCATGAGTGGTCGTATGGTTGTAATTGACAGATATTCAGAATAATCTGACGGGGCGGGCTTGTGATGCAAGTCCGGCAGCCCGAAGCTGCCAGTCGCAATGCAAACCCCGGTTCTTAACCGGGCGAACACACGAACATGCGAACAGGGGGCGTTCGCCTATGTTCGCATGTTCGCATGTTCGCGCAGCCCCTCCCCGGCATAGCCCGCAAGCGGTCCGCGCCCTCGCTCAACCGTAAGGTTCGCCTTAATACTGGTGGTCGTCGCCGCGGATCTCCTCGCGGGTGATCGGACGGCGGTTCATCGCACGCCAGGCGTACCAGATGTAGGCTGCCACGAACGGCACGAACAGCGACACCCACGCCATCGTGCGGAGCGTGAAGAGGCTCGACGAGGAGTTGCGGATCGTCAGCGACGACTGCATGTCCGCGAGCGAAGGGTAGTAGGCCGTGTCGTTCCACCCCGCGAGCAGCAGCAGCGACAGCACCGTGAGCACCGTGCCGACGCCCCCGAACCACACCGCACGGCGGCTGCCGCGCCACCCCAGATAGACGCTCCACAGCACCGAAGCCACGCCGATCAGCAGCGCGGCGGCCACGTAGGGCATTTCCACGAGGTTGTGCAGGTATTTATAGGGTTCGATGGAGACCGTGCCCGCGGCGTCGACGGCCCATCCGTCGGCGAGGACGAGGGCCAGGAGCCATGCCACGAAGCAGGCGACGAACAGCACGGCGAACGTGCGCATGCGGCGTGCGGCGCGGCGGAAGATCGCCTCGTCGTCGATGTTGTTCATAAAGTACTGGCAGGCCAGCGTCATGGCCAGCAGCGTCACCGACAGGCCCAGCAGCACGTTGCGCCACTCGGCGACGGCCTCCAGCCCGTGCCACGGCGTCGCCCACTGCGAGATCACCGCCGCGCCGCCCTGGTTGGCCAGGTTGAGGCGGTCGACGGTGAATTCCGCCCCCGTGAAGAAGGTTCCCACGGCCGTGCCGATGAGCAGCGGGCCTAACACGCCGTTGACGAGCAGGAAGGCGTTGAAGGTCCGTTCGCCGAAGACGTTGCCCGGTTTGCGGCGGTATTCGTAGGCCACGGCCTGAATGACGAAGCACAGCAGAATGGCCATCCAGACGTAGAACGCCCCGCCGAACGACGTGGAGTAGAACAACGGGAACGAGGCGAAGAACGCCCCGCCGAACGTCACGAGCGTCGTGAAGGTGAACTCCCACTTGCGGCCCAGCGAGTTGACCAGCATGTTGCGCTCCTCTTCGGTGCGGCCGATCGTGTAGAGCAGCGCCTGACCGCCCTGCACGAACATCAGGAAGACCAGCAAGGCCCCCAAAAGCGAAATGACCAGCCACCAATAGTGTTGAAGTAGGGTGATAGTATCCATAGTTGTCGTTGTTGTCGTTGTTGTCGTTGTTGTCGTTGTTGTCGTTGTTTTGCCGCTCTTGTCCGGTAGAAGTTGATAGGAATGTAAGGCACCAGTTCGGCTCTGTCCTTGATATACCCATAGCCGAAGTAAGGCATGTCCTCCTTCAGTTGCGTAGCCAGTTCTTTCAGTTTGGGATTGTTGGCATCCTTGGCCCGCAGCGTTCTGTATTCCGCCAGTGAGGCGATGGCGCGCCTTCCGCGCTCCATCTTCTTCTCTGCCGACAGTTCGCGCTTGCCGTCCGGACGCGTGTAGCCGTTGAGCAGATCGTTGACACCAGGCACGTAGCCGTCGAGAGAGTGGGTGGCAAGTAGCGAGAGTCCCTTGGGCATTGCCAGGTGCAGAGGGGGCTCCTTCTCGTTGGCGTAGTCGGGCTGGGCAAAAGGATTGATAGCTGCTACGACCGTCAGTCCTACTCCCTCACCTCCATTGTATAGAGCCTCCATGGCGGCCAACTTCATCGGTTGGGTCTTGGCCACTTTCACTGCCGAGAAGTCGCCCGTCATCATGGCAAGGAGCGAGGAGACCAAGCCGACGATGGCTGCTATCTTGATACTCTCTACTGCCAGTCGCTTCTCTCGATTGCGCAAGAGAAACCAGCAGCTTACTGCGCAGACGAAGACGGCACCTACCAGCCACGACGAGGTGACGGTGTGGAAGAACTTGTCGATGGCGAATGGCGACAGGGCGACATCGGCAAAACTCACCATCTCATTACGGACCGTGTCAGGATTGAATTCGCAGCCGACGGGATATTGCATCCAGGCGTTGGCCACGAGAATCCACCATGCCGAGATGGTAGCTCCCAGTCCTGTCAGCCAGGTAGAAGCCAAGTGGAAGCCCCTTGATACCTTGTCCCAGCCGAAGAACATCACTGCTACGAAGGTGCTCTCCATGAAGAAGGCCACGATGCCCTCCACGGCCAGTGGCGCACCAAAGATGTCGCCCACAAACCATGAGTAGTTGCTCCAGTTGGTGCCAAACTCAAACTCAAGGATGATGCCTGTGGCCACGCCCATGGCAAAATTGACGCCGAAGAGGCGCTGCCAGAAGCGTGCTGCTTCGCGCCAGAACGGTTTCCCCGTGCGATAATAGATGGTCTCGATGATGCCCATGACGACAGCCAGACCGAGTGTGAGCGGTACGAACAGCCAGTGGTAGCAACATCCGCGCCTCGGCGTCGGCCATCGTCATCCTGCTGCTGATCGGCGCCATCGCCGGCACGTGGATGGTCTCGGGCGTGGTCCCGACGATGATTTATTACGGACTGCAAATCCTCCACCCGTCGTTCTTCCTCGTGGCTTCGTGCGCGATCTGCGCCGTGGTGTCGCTGATGACCGGATCGTCGTGGACCACCATCGCCACCATCGGCGTGGCGCTCATGGGCATCGGCCAGGCGATGGGCTTTTCGGAAGGATGGGTCGCCGGAGCCATCATCTCGGGAGCCTATTTCGGCGACAAGCTCTCGCTGCTCTCCGACACCACGGTGCTGGCCTCGTCGACGGCCGGCGTCGAGGTCTTCACCCACATCCGCTACATGCTCTACACCACCGTTCCGTCGATGCTCATCGCCCTCGGGGTCTTCACCGTCGCGGGCCTGGCGCTCGACCACGGAGCCTCGACCCATGCCGAAATGTATGCCGCGACGCTCGCCGTGACGTTTCGCATCACGCCGTGGCTCCTCGCGGTGCCGCTGGCCACGGGAATGCTCATCGCACGGAAACTCCCGGCCATCGTGACGCTGTTCTCGTCCGTGGTCTTCGCCTGTGCGGCGATGCTCCTGGCGCAGCCCGAACTGGTGGCCCGAGTGGCGGGCGTCGGGGAGCTGGACTTCATGTCGGGGTTCAAGGGGGTGCTGATGACCTGCTTCGGCCCGACGGCCATCCCCACGGGCGCGCCGCAGCTCGACGAACTGGTCGCCACGCGCGGCATGGCCGGGATGCTGAACACCGTGTGGCTGATCATCTGCGCCATGTGCTTCGGCGGGGTGATGACCGGCAGCGGCATGCTGCGGTCGCTGACGTCGATCTTCCAGCGCTGGGTGCGCCGCGCCTTTTCGGCCGTGGCCTCGACCGTGGGCGCGGGCCTCTTCTTCAACCTCTGCACCGCCGACCAGTATATCTCGATCATCCTCTCGGGGCGGCTTTTCCGCGACCTCTATGCCGACCGGGGGCTGGAGCCGAGGTTGTTAAGCCGCTCGGTGGAGGATTCCGCCACGGTCTGCTCGGTCCTGATCCCGTGGAACTCGTGCGGCATGACGCAGGCCACGGTGCTCGGCGTCTCGACCTTCGTCTACGCGCCCTACTGCATCTTCAACATCGTCTCGCCGCTGATGTCGCTGCTCGTGGCGGCTGTCGGCTGGAACATAAAACGGAAAAAATGAAAACTTCGCTTGTCATCTTCGACCTTGACGGCACGCTGCTCGACACGATCGGCGATCTGGCCGTCGCTTGCAACGCCGTGCTGGGGCTGCGCGGACTGCCGCAGCACACCTATGAGGAATACTGTCATTTCGTCGGCAACGGCATCCTGCGGCTCGTGGAACGCGCCCTGCCCGAGCCGCTGCGCACGCCCGAAACCGTCGCCCCGGTGCGTGCCGACTTCGTGAAGTATTACACCGAACACATCGACGCCCATACGCGGCCCTACGACGGAATTCCGGAGCTGATCGCCGAGCTGGCGCGGCGGGGCGTCGCGCTGGCCGTGGCGTCGAACAAGTTCCAGGCCGGGACCGAGAAGCTCGTCGGGCTGTTCTTCCCCGGGGTGACGTTCGCCGCGGTGCTGGGCCAGCGTCCCGGCGTGCCGCTGAAACCTTCGCCGGCAGTCGTCGAGGAGATTCTCGCACGGACGGGCACGGCGCGTGAGGAGGTGTTGTATGTCGGCGATTCGGGGGTGGACATCGAGACCGCGGCGGCTGCCGGGGTGCGCTCGGCGGGTGTGACGTGGGGTTTCCGCGACCGTGCGGAGCTGATCGCCGCCGGGGCGCGGCATCTGGTCGACCGGCCCGGCGAGTTGCTGGAGCTGCTGTGACGCCCGGTTCTTGCCACTTTTAGCCGGGCCTTCGTTTCACGGCTCCGGCATCGGGCCGGAGTCGTTCGCGGCCAGTGGCAACGTGCAGGAGGCGCAACCTCCGCATTCTCGCTTGTGGCGGAACAAGGATAACCGCGGTCTTTGCCGCGGAAGGTGATGTACTTTTTGGCCGCAAAAAGTACCGATCGCAGTCTGCGACTGGTGTTGTTTGCCGCTTTTGGTCGGCTGTTAACCGCGGTCTTCGCCCGCGGGGTACTTTGTACATTTTGACCGCAAAAAGTACCAAAAACTCCCCGGCAGATGCCTTTGCCTACTTCGTCCCGTCTAACGTTCGAAACGGGCGCCTATTTGCGGGTTTGCAAGCAAACCGGCCCCGTTTCTTGCCACTTTTAGCCGGGACTTCGTTTCGCGGCTCCGGCATCGGGCCGGGACCGTTCGCCGCGGTTCTGTCTTTTCGGCCGGGCAAAGAAGCGAACAGGGGCGAACAAAGGATGTTCGCCCCTGTTCGCGTGTTCGCATGTTCGCGCAGAACCGGACGGAGAACCGGACGGAGAGCGAGCCGAAGCTGCCAGCCGCAATGCGAATCCCGGTTCTTAACCGGGCGCGGGTCAGCAGTACTCCTTCACGTCGCGTGCCGTGATGCGGTCGCCGGAGAGGATGATCAGACGCTCGATGACGTTGCGCAGTTCGCGGATGTTGCCGCTCCACGGCATCCGTTGCAGCTCGGCCAGCGCGTCGGCGTCGATGGGTTTGGGGGCGGAGCCGTATTCCGAGGCGATCGTGCGGATGAAATGCTCGACCAGCGCAGGAATGTCCCCGGCATGCTCGCGCAGCGGCGGAACCCGCACCACGATCACCGCCAGACGGTGGTAGAGGTCTTCGCGGAAATTCCCTTTCTGAATCTCCTCGCGCAGGTTCTTGTTCGTGGCGGCCACCACGCGCACGTTGACCTCGATGTCCCGGTCGCTTCCCACGCGGCTGATGCGGCTCTCCTGCAGGGCGCGCAGCACCTGGCCTGCGCCGCGAGCGACATGTCGCCGATCTCGTCCATGAAGAGCGTGCCTCCGTCGGCCTGCTCGAACTTGCCCTTGCGCTGCTTGACGGCCGAGGTGAAGGCCCCGCGCTCGTGGCCGAACAGTTCGCTCTCGATCAGTTCGGAGGGGATGGCCGCGCAGTTGACCTCGACGAACGGGGCCGCCGCGCGGACGCTCTTGGCGTGCAGCCAGCGGGCCACAAGCTCCTTTCCCGTGCCGTTTTCGCCCGTGATCAGCACCCGGGCCTCGCACGGGGCCACCTTGTCGATCAGCTGGCGGACGTGTTCGATCTCGGGCGAGACGCCGATGATCCGCTCGGCCTGGGCGGAGTGCGCCCGGCGGCGGCGCACGGGCGGGGCGGCCGGGGGCGCCTGCGCGGGCGCGGGATTGTCGATGGTGCGGTGCAGCGATTGCAGCAGCCGGTTCATGTCGATGGGTTTTGTGAGGAAATCCTGCGCTCCGTTGCGCACGGCCTTGACCGCCGTGTCGATCGACGTGTCGGCCGAGAGGGCTATGAACGGGATGCCTGCATCCGGAACCTTGCACTCCGTGTCGGACAGAATCACGTCGAACGGAATCCTCTCGCACAATGCCGAGGCCGCAGCCTCGTTCTCGACGGCTTCGGCCGAGAACCCTTCATACTCCAACCGCTCGCGCAGAATGTTTCGCACGCTTTTTGATTGGTCCAGAATTAAAACCTTTGTCATAGCTTTGTTTTTCCGAAATTTTACCTACTTTTGTCCCAAAGTTATGATTTTCCGCCGTGTAAAACGAATCCCGGAGGTCTCGCTCCGGGGTGCGGAGAGTGAGAAAAACGATCTTTAAACGGTCTATCGCAAAGGTCCGGCCGGAGGCTCCGGCGGACGAATCGCACTAATGTGCCGGACCGCAAATACAATATGAAAAAGAATTACAATTACACACGACGCAAGTTGTCCTGCCCGAGTACGGGCGCCATATCCAGGAGATGATCGACTCGCTGCTGGAGATCGAGGACCGCCGCGAGCGCAACCGGCAGGCGCGGGCCGTGATTGCCGTGATGGGCAATCTGAACCCCCTGCTGCGCGACACGGCCGATTTCACCCACAAACTCTGGGACCACCTCTTCATCATGTCTGATTTCCAGCTGGATGTGGACTCTCCCTATCCGCAGCCCTCGCGTCAGGAGCTGACCGCATCGCCCCGCCGGATGACCTATTCCCAGGGGCGGATCACCTATAAGCACTACGGCAAATACGTCGAGCGTATGATCCGCGGCCTGGCCGACGAGCGCAACCCGCGGACGGTCTCGCGCACGGTGGACAATCTGGCCCGCTACATGCGCACGAAGAGCTACGAATACAACCAGGAGCACCCCAACAACGAAGTGATCGTAAAAGACATCAAGCGCATGTCCGGGGGAGCGATCCAAATCGACGAAGTTGCCTTGAACAATCTCCGAAGCGACTATAAACAGCCCTTTTCGTCGCGTCTCCAAAAGGGGGCGCAGCAGCACCGGCAGCCCCACCAGCAGCAGCGGCAGCAGAAAAACCGCAGCCAGCAGCCCTACCGCAATTTCACGAAAAACAACGGGCCGCACCGCAATTCGTCGAAATAAAGGGCGCCTATTTGCGGAAAATTTATATCTTTGTTCTCCATTAACCGCGAAAAAGATCGTAAATGAACAAGCAAACGCTTTTCGTAACGCTCACGACGGCCGCCCTGATGTGTGGCTGCCAGTCGTCGAAAGTGAAGATTTCAGGCCGCTTCGTCGGCGGCGACGCGAAAAATATCTATCTGGAGCAGGTTCTTCCGCTGACGCAGTCGGTCGTGGATTCGGCGGCGCTGGCCCCCGACGGCAGCTACCGCATGGAACTCACGGGCGTGGCGAAGACCCCGTCCTTATACAATGTGATCTACGACGGCGAGCGCATTCCGCTGCTTCTGGCCGGCGGCGACAGGCTGACGCTCGGTTCCGTGGGCAGCGTCATCCGCAACTATACGGTGGAGGGTTCCTCCGAGTCGGAGCTGCTGCGGCAGTTCTACCAGGCCTTCGTCACGGGGGCGCAGCAGCTGGAGAACATGGGCACGGAATTCGCGCGCAAACTCACGGACGAGGAGCGCAAGTCGCTGATCAAGGAGTATACGGCCGAATACTACCGCATCCGCCGCGAGCAGCTGCGGTTCATCATCGAGCACAAGGCGTCGCTGGCGGCGGTCTACGCCCTCTACCAGCGGCTTCCGGGCGACACGTACCTGTTCAACGGCGACAGCGACGTGGTCTACTACCGCACGGTTGCCGAGGCGTTGCAGGAGAGCTACCCCGAATCGCCCTACCTGCAATCGTTGCAGGCCGAGATCGCCCGCATGGACGCCCGCATCAGCCTCACGTCGCAGATCACCGAGGCGCGCCATCCGGACCTCGAACTGACGGACATCTACGGCAAGAAGATCCGTCTCTCGTCGCTGGCCGGAAAGGTCGTGCTGCTGGATTTCTGGTCGGCGGAACTGGGGTCGAGCAACGCGCTGAACGCCGATCTGAAGGAACTCTATCGGAAATATGCCGACGCACCCGTCGGGTTTGAGGTCTACCAGGTGGCCGTCGATACGTCGAAACCGCTGTGGATCACCGCCGTGCAGGAGCAGCAGCTGCCGTGGATCTCGGTCAGCGACCTGCGCGGGCGTTCGTCCGTGGCCCTCGGGCTTTACAACGTGCAGCGGCTTCCGGCCAACTTCCTGATCGACAAGGAGGGGACGATCGTGGCCAAGAACATCTACGGCAAGAGCCTCGAAGAGAAACTGGACGAGCTGACAAAATAATGTATTATTTCGCATCCGACATCCACCTGGGAGCCGGCGATGCCGCGACGGCACGGGCGGTCGAAAGACGCTTCGTGGCGTGGCTCGACGACGCGGCCCGGGATGCGGAGGCGATCTTTCTGGTCGGGGACATCTTCGATTTCTGGTTCGAATACCGGCGTGTGGTCCCGCAAGGGCTTTGTGCGCACGCTGGGCAAGCTGGCCGAACTGACCGACCGGGGCGTGCGGGTGGTCTTCTTCACGGGCAACCACGACATGTGGGTCGGCGACTATCTGGCGCGCGAGTGCGGGCTGGAGATCCACACCTCGCCCGAGGTGATGACCCTCTCGGGCAAAAAGGTCTTCATCGCCCACGGCGACAACATGAAGATCGACGGGCAGCCGATGCTCAAGTTTCTGAACCGCATTTTCCGTTCGCGGACGTTGAGGTGGCTCTTTTCGTGGGGCGTGCATCCCGACTGGGCGCTGCGCTTCGGCCATTGGTGGAGCGGCAGGTCGCGCAAGGGGCACGGCGAGGAGGCGGCCCGCGGGGCGTCGCTGACCGAACCCTACACGGGGTCTTCCGAGCCGCACACCGAGCCGCTGGTCGAGTATGCCCGCGAGTATTCCCGGACGCATGCAGTCGATCTCTTCGTTTTCGGACACATGCACTTCCCGCGCGACTGCCGCGAAGGGCGGCTGCACGTGGTGAACCTCGGCTGCTGGGCCGAAAATCCCTCCTACGCCGTGCTGGACGCGGCGGGGGAGCTGACGCTGAAAATGCCGGGCAAGACCTCGGTTTAGCGATAAAACGATTAAATGACGATTCTGTGAAACAATACCTCGATCTGTTGCGCCGGATCAAGACGGAAGGCGTCGTGCGGGGCGACCGCACGGGAACCGGGACCAAGGGGGTCTTCGGCCACCAGATGCGTTTCGACCTGTCGGAGGGCTTTCCGCTGCTGACGACCAAAAAGGTGTTCCTCAAGGGGGTTATCCACGAACTGCTGTGGTTTCTGCGGGGCGACACCAACATCAAATATCTGGTGGACAACGGCGTGCATATCTGGGACAACGACGCCTACCGCTATTACAATGAACTGTGCGTGCGCCACGGCGTGCTGCCCGTCGACCGCGAGACGTTCCTGTCGGCCGCGGGCGGGGAGTCGCCGGTCGAGGGCTACCGCTTCGGCGATCTGAACCATGTCTACGGCTACCAGTGGCGTTCGTGGCCCCGGCCCGACGGGGGCGTCGTCGACCAGATCGCGCAGGCCGCCGGGCTGATCCGCACCAATCCCGAATCGCGGCGCATCGTGGTCTCGGCGTGGAACGTCGCCGAGATCGACGCGATGGCCCTGCCGCCGTGCCATGTGCTGTTCCAGTTCTACGTGGCCGGGGGGCGTCTCTCGTGCCAGCTGTACCAGCGCAGCGCCGACACGTTCCTCGGCGTGCCGTTCAACATCGCCTCCTACGCCCTGCTGACCTGCATGATGGCGCAGGTGTGCGGCTTGCAGCCCGGCGAGTTCATCCATACGCTGGGCGACACGCACCTCTATCTAAACCATCTGGAGCAGGTCGACGAGCAGCTTTCGCGCGAGCCGCGTCCGCTGCCGAAACTGCGGCTGAACCCCGCCGTGAAGTCCGACGGGAACAGGGCGTGTTTCCGCGACCTCGAACTGGGACTTATCACGCAGGAGGAGTTCGCGGAGGCTGTGCGGCGGACGTTTCCCGCCGTTGCCGCCATCCCCGACGAGCAGCTGCTGGAGGCGTGGAACGCCATGCTGATGCCGTTCGACGTGCAGCGCGTGGAGTTGCTCCGGGAACTGGGGAAGCGTTGCCCGGTCTACCTGTTGAGCAACACCAACCTGCCCCACCGCATCCGCTTCCGGGAGTCGTTCCGCGAGCGTTTCGGCGGGAGCTTCGACGAACTGTTCGTGCGGTGTTTCTACTCCGACGAACTGCATCTGCGCAAACCCGACCCGGAAATTTACCGGAGCGTCGCCCGGCAGATCGGGACCCCGCCCGGAAAACTGCTCTTCATCGACGACAACGCCGCCAACGTCTCCGCGGCCCGCGGCGAGGGATGGCAGGCCTGTCACCTGACGGGCGGAATAACCGTAACAGACCTTTTCGAATTATGATAAGTTTGATCGTAGCCGTCGCCGAAAACGGCGTTATCGGCGACAGGAACGCCCTGCTGTGGCACATTTCCGAGGACCTCCGGCATTTCAAGGCCGTGACGACGGGCCATCCGGTCGTCATGGGCCGCAAAACCTGGGAGTCGCTCGGGCGTCCGCTTCCCAACCGGACGAACGTCGTCATCACGCGTCAGAATATCGAGATCCCCGGCTGCACGGTGGTCCACTCGCTCGAAGAGGCCGTCGCGCTGTTTCCCGCGGACGAGGAGGTGTTCGTCATCGGCGGGGCGCAGATCTATGCCGCGGCGCTGCCGCTGGCCCGGAAGTTCTACCTCACACGGGTCTTCCGCGCCTACGAGGGCGACACGCGTTTCCCGGCGTGGGACGAGCGCGAATGGCGGCTGGTGTCGTCGGAGTCGTTCTCCGGCGGGAAAGATTACCCCTGGCCGTTTGCCTTCGAGCTTTACGAACGGCGCTAAATTACGCATTTATACCACCGCCCGTCCGCCCCGGATTCCCTACCTTTGCAGTGCAAAGGTTTTTTTTGTATATTAGGTATGGGGAAGTATTTCGATATGCTCATGGAGGATGTGCGGATGAAGGAGGGCCTTCATGCGTGCATGAACTGCGGGGTCTGTACGGGCGTCTGCCCCGCGGCCGAGTTCTACAACTACGATCCGCGGCAGATCGTCTCGATCGTCCAGACGCGCGACGACGAGGCCATCGAGCGGCTGTTGAAGAGCGACACGATCTGGTATTGCGGCGAGTGCATGTCGTGCCGTCCGCGCTGTCCGCGCGGCAATACGCCGGGATATGTGATCCAGGCGCTGCGCACGCTGTCGCAGAAACTGGGCTTCTTCGTCGAGAGCGAGAAGGGTCGCCAGCAGCTGGCCCTGAAACGCATCATCGGCGAGAACATCCTCCGCACGGGCTACTGCATCGTCCCGCGGCTGGTGAAACCCGACCTGCATCCCGAGCAGGGGACCGTCTGGAAATGGATCTACGACAACGACCGGGAGATTTACGGCCAGTTCACGCCCGTCTACATGCGCCACGGCGCCGGGGCCTTGCGCCGTCTGGACGAGGAGTCGCTCGCCGAGATCAACGAGATATTCAAGGTCAGCGGCGGCAGCGAGATGTTCGACACCATCGAGCGGCATTCCGACCGCAAGGCCCGCGAAATGGGCTACGAGGAGGGCGCCGACCAGCAGTACATGATGGATGTCTTCCTTTCGAACAGCAACGAACATTATTGACGATGACGATGAAGCGAAAGAGTTGGCAGGACTACCAGAAGGAGATCGCCGACGACCGCTATTACTACGTGCGCAGCTGCATCCGGCAGAACTTTTTCCCGGGCAGCGAGAAGCTGTTTATCGACATGCTGCGCAACGACCTGGGCAAGGACCTCTCGGACGACCCCAAGCACTCGTCGTGCACGGGGATCGGCTACCATTCGGACATCGTGCCGCTGGAGACGATTATGACCGTCGTGGCGCGGCAGTTCGCGCTGATGGGCGAGGCGGGGTATGAGAACCTCGTGACCTCGTGCATCACCTCGTTCGGCGTTTACACGGAGATTCTGGCCACGTGGCACGAGTTCCCCGAGACGGAGGAGAAGACGCGCGAGAATCTCTGGAAGGCGACCCGGCGCGAGTTCAAGAAGCCCGCGAGCCTGGCCCACACGTCGGATGTCGTGTTCCATTTCCGCGAAGAGATCGCCGCGCGGGCCAAAAAACGGCTCGTCAACGCCGCGACGGGCGAACCGCTGAAGGTCGTCGAGCACATCGGCTGCCATTACGCCAAGATCTTTCCGAAATCCGGTATCGGCGGTTCGGAATTTCCCTACGTGCTCTCCGGCATGGTCGAGTCGTGGGGCGGCCAGTGCGTCGACTATCCCGAGCGCCGCCACTGCTGCGGATTCGGGTTCCGCAACTACCTCGTGCAGGCCAACCGCGGCTATTCGATCGCCAACTCGCACAAGAAACTGGAGAGCATGGCGCCCTACAAGCCCGATTTCATCGTGGCCAACTGTCCGGGCTGCGCGATGTTCATCGACAAGTGGCAGTATACGATCGCCGAGATGGAGGGCCGTACCTACGGCGAGAACGGGCACGGCATTCCGGTGCTCACCTACGAGGAGATGGCCGGACTGGTGCTCGGCTACGATCCGTGGGCGCTGGGGATGCAGATGCACCAGGTCGACGTCGAACCGCTGCTGGACAAGATGGGCATCGAATACGATCCCGCGGCCAAGTATCTGGGCCGCAACGGGAAATATATCGGAAAACCCGAGTCGGCGGTGGTCAACTGCTGCCCGACGGATACGATTTACGACATCAGAGAATAATGAAAAAACGAGTTATCATTATAGGCGGCGGCGTTGCGGGCATGCAGACGGCCCTGCGTCTGGCGGAACAGGGCGTCAGCCCGGTCATCATCGAGAAAGAGGCCGAACTGGGCGGCAAGCTCCGGGGCTGGCACGTGCTGTTTCCGTCGTTCACCCCGGCGCAGGAGGTGCTGACCGAGTTGCGCCGCAGGGTCAACGAGAGCGGCATCGAGGTGATGACCTCCACGGAGGTCGCGGGCTTCACGAAGGAGAGCGTCACGCTCGCCGACGGGCGGACGCTGCCGTGCGATTCGGTGGTCGTGGCCAGCGGCTTCACGCTCTTCGACGCCTCGATCAAGGAGGAGTACGGTTACGGCATCTACGACAACGTCTTCACGACGGCCGACATCGAGCGCATGTTGAACGAGGGGCGCGTGGCCAAGGCCGACGGATCGCGCCCCAGGCGCATCGCCTTCCTGCACTGCGTGGGTTCGCGCGACGAGAAGGTCTGCCAGCACCACTGCTCGAAGGTGTGCTGCATCACGGGCGTCAAGCAGGCCATGGAGATGAAGCAGCTCTTCCCCGAGGCCGACGTTTTCAATTTTTACATGGACATCCGCATGTTCGGTCCCGGTTACGAGGAGATGTACCGCGAGGCGCAGCAGAGATACAACATCCACTTCGTGCGCGGCCGCATTTCGGAGGCCAGCCCGACGCTCGACGGCCGCGTGCAGATCAAGGCCGAGGACACGCTGACGGGCCGCCCCCTGCGCATGAGCGTCGACATGCTGGTGCTGATCGTGGGCATGCGGGCCAACGACGACAACGAAGCGTTTGCCGCAGGCACCGGGCTGAACCGCGCTCCGAGCGGCTTTCTGGCTCCGCGCGACATGTTTCTCGGCAATGTGAAGAGCAACGTCGACGGCATTTTCTACGCCGGGACCATTACGGCGCCCAAGAACATCGGCGAGTCGCTGAACGAGGGCATCGCCGCAGCCGACGCCGCGGCCAAATACGTGGAGGCATAGCAATGGCGGCGATCAATTTCGGATACACCATTTCGAAGCCCCGGGCCATCGACATCGACCGCAACAACCTGCGCAAGAGCGACGAGATCCTGCGCGAGATGCCCGAGTTGCAGACCTGCATCGGCTGCGGGGCCTGCACGGCGGTCTGCACGGCGGGCAACCTCACGGAGTTCAATTTCCGCAAGGTGCACACGCTGGTGCGCCGCGGCGAGTACCAGGGTGGCCTATGAGGAGATGAACAAGTGCATGTTGTGCGGCAAATGCCGGCTGGCCTGCCCGCGGGGGATCAACACGCGCGGCGTGGTGATGCTTATCAAACGTAAACTGGGGGATTTCTGACGATGACTTTCTACGCGCCATTCTGTCTGCCGTTCATCATCGGCGCTGCGGTGATGTTCGCCGTCCTGGCCTGGAAGTGGGGGACGTGGCTCTACCGCCTGCCCCGCGCCGACAAGAAACGGATTCTGTTCGGACTGCCGACGCGCCGCACCTTCGGGGCGGCGTGGGAGGTGGTGAGCGAGTCGCTGCTCCACCGCCGCATCTTCCGGGTCAACCCCCTGCTGGGGTACATGCACATGTCGCTGGCCTTCGGCTGGTTCCTGCTGATCGCCGTGGGGTGGGCCGAGACGATCGCCTATCTGGGCTTCCGCTACGTGCCGTTGCAGGGACACGTCTTTTTCAAGTATTTCGCCACGGGGCTGGAGCACAAGCCGTTCTTCGATTTCACGATGGACCTCCTGCTGCTGTTCGTCCTCTCGGGCGTGGCGCTGGCCTGGGGCAAGCGTCTCTACTCCCGGGCGATGGGCATGCGGCGCACGACGAAGCACGTCCCGGGCGACCGGGTGGCCTTGTCGGCGCTGTGGTTCGTGTTCCCGGCGCGTCTGGTGGCCGAAAGCGCCACGTGCGCGCTTTACGGCGGCGGGGATTCCTCACCGGGAGCCTCGGGGAGTGGATGTCCGGGCATATCGGCGTGATGCCGCTGATGAATCTCGAAACCGCGGCGTGGTGGTTCTACTCCTCGTGCCTCGGCGTGTTCTTCGTGGCGTTGCCGTTCTCGCGTTACATGCATATTTTCACGGAGATACCCCTCATCTTCCTGCGCCGTTACAACCTGCGCTCGGGCGAAAAGGAGTCTTCCTACGATAATTTCCAGGTCGAGGCCTGCTCGCGCTGCGGCATCTGCATCGACCCCTGCCAGTTGCAGAGCGTGCTGGGCGTCGACGACGTGCAGTCGGTCTACTTCCTGCGCGACCGCCGTTACAACATGCTGCGCCTCCAGACGGCCGACAACTGCCTGATGTGCGGCCGCTGTGCCGAGAAATGCCCCGTCGGCATTGATCTCAACTCGCTCCGCGTCAACTCGCGCGACAAGATGCACAACGTGCCCGACGAACGCCGCTACGGCTATTTCAAGGGTCTCGACCGCTCCGAAGGTGCGGGCAAGGTGGGCTATTTTGCGGGCTGCATGACCCTGCTGACGCCGCGCACGATGTCGGCGATGTCGGCGATCTTCGAGGCCGCGGGCGAGGAGGTCTGGTGGGCCGACCGCGACGGCGGGGTCTGCTGCGGGCGTCCGCTCAAACTGGCCGGTGAAACCGATTCGGCGCACAAGATGATGAAATACAACGCAGATCTGTTCCGCAAGCACGGCATCACGACGCTCGTCACATCGTGCCCGATCTGCCTCAAAGTCTTCCGCGAGGATTACGACCTGCCGGGTATCGAGATCCTGCACCATTCGGAATATATCCTGCGGCTGATTCGTGCGGGCCGCCTTTCGCTGGAGCATGGCGCGATGCGCTTCACCTACCACGACCCCTGCGAACTGGGGCGCGGCAGCGGCATCTACGACGAGCCGCGTGCGGTGATCGAAGCCGTGGGCGAATTGCTCGAACCCGCCTCGACGCGCGAGAACGCCCTCTGCTGCGGCTCTTCGGTGGCCAATACGGCCATCTCCGACGGCCAGCAGGTGCAGATCGCCCGGTCGGTCGCCGCGCAGCTCGACGCCACGGGGGCCGAGGTGATCGTCACCGCCTGCCCGCTCTGCAAAAAGGCCATCGGCCGCGGCACGAAGAGCGAGGTGCGCGATCTGGCGGAGATCGTGGTTGCAGCCATAAAATAATTCGGTCCTCTAACCGGTTGACAAACAGTGTGCAGCGTGTGTGAAGGAGTTTTTTAGCTGAAATTAATTTGCCGGAATGGAAAATTTGTCTTATCTTTGCACACGCAAAAGCGATAGATCATCGGTCTAAAGATATATCGCGGGATGGAGCAGTTGGCAGCTCGTCGGGCTCATAACCCGAAGGTCGGAGGTTCGAGTCCTCCTCCCGCTACCAAAGCGGACAATTCTACGGAGTTGTCCGTTTTTTTGTTTGCCGGAATGAATGGTCGGGCAAACGGCGCGCTATTTGCAGCAGCAGTCGATACCATAAAATTTCCAAAGCCATGAAAGAGAACAAAGACACCGCCTGCGAACCTTGCGAGCAGAATTTCGAGCGTAACATCAATCGTTTGGTTAAAGAGGGCAAGGCTCCGACGCCCAAAGCCCGTCAGCAGAAAGAGCATGAAGTGAAATCGGCTTTCGCCGAAATCGGGAAGGAGCGTAAATAGTCCGTTTTCCGCGCCGCAAAGGCAAGGGGCAGGTCCGTCCGGACCTGCCCCTCGTCGTTTATTCGGCCCTGCCTGCCGGACGCCTGTTCCTGCCGGGCATTCCCCGCAGGTCGTCGCCCAGGTCCTCGCGCGCCGCATCGGCGATCCGCATCAGCTCCTCGACCACTTCGGGATGCTGGTTCTGAACGTCGTAGCGTTCGCCGGGGTCGCGGCGCATGTCGTAGAGCGCCAGCGGGAATTCGTGCCCTTCGGCCACCTTGCCCGGGCGTCCGCCGTTGCCGGGCGGGAATGCTTCGTAACTGCGGCCCGGATGGGCGAACACGAGTTTGTAGTGTCCGTCGCGCACGGCTTCCAGGCTGTTTTTCCGGTAGTAGAACAGGAACGACGTGCGTGGCGCGGCGTCCGGCACGCCCTCGAACAGGCTGCGGATGCTTACGCCGTCGATTTGCTTCGCCGGGAGCGGCGTGCCCGCTATCTCCGCGAAGGTCGGCAGCAGGTCGATGGACGAGGCCAGCTGGTTGCAGATCGTTCCGGCGGGCGTCGTCCCCGGCCACCACACGATGCACGGCACGCGCTGCCCGCCTTCGAAGGTGGTTCCCTTGCCTTCGCGAAGACCGCCCGTCGAGCCGGCGTGGTCGCCGTAGTTGATCCACGGCCCGTTGTCCGAAGTGAGCACGACGATCGTATTGGAGGCCGCGCCGCTCTTTTCCAGCGCCTTGAGCACTTCGCCCACGCTCCAGTCGATCTCCATCATCACGTCGCCGTACAGTCCCTGCTCGCTTTTGCCCTTGAACTTGTCCGAGACGAAGAGCGGCACGTGCGGCATGGAGTGGGCCAGGTAGAGGAAGAACGGGCCTTCGGACCTGCGTGTGATGAAGTCGACGGCATGTTCCGTGTACCGGGTGGTGAGCTGCGCCTGGTCTGCGGCCGAGACCGACGGGTTGACGACCTTGCGCCCTTCGTACAGCGGCAGCGGCGGATAGGACGACGTCTGCGGATGGTGGGGCCACATGTCGTTGGAGTAGGGCAGCCCGAAGTATTCGTCGAAACCGTGGTCGAGAGGCATAAGCCCCGGGCGGCATCCCACGTGCCATTTGCCGACGATGGCGGTTGCGTAGCCGGCTTTCTTCAGGTTTTCGGCCATGGTCTCCTCGTCGGGGTTGAGTCCTGTTTTCGATTTCGGACCGAGCGCCCCGGCGAATCCGATGCGGTTGGGGTAGCATCCCGTCAGAAGCCCGGCGCGCGAAGCGCTGCTGACAGCCTGGGCGCTGTAATAATTGGTGAAGCGCATGCCTTCGGCGCAGAGCCGGTCGATGTTGGGTGTCCGGTATCCGGTGGCCCCCGTTGCGGTCAGGTCGCCGTAGCCCATGTCGTCGAGGTGGATGAGCACGATGTTCGGCGGCTGTTGTCCGGGGTGTTTCGGGTGTGCGTCAGCGTGCTGTGCCGCAGGAATTCCGGCGAAGGTCAGCAGCGCCATGCCGGCGGCCGGCCTGAATCTCGATGGGTTCATTCGGGTAGGGAGGGTCCTTGTCCGGGGATGCCGTTTCGTGAGGCCGGGACCCGTTTGTCTTCACGAGACGGACATGACATTTCACAAAATTAATCTTTTTTCCGGAAAATGATTATCTTTACGCGGTTTAATGAGCGGTGATTTATGGTTAAAAAGAATATTCTGGGGACCATCGGCACACCCCGATGGTGCGGATCAACCGGCTGTGCCCCAATCCGAACGTGAAAATATTCGCCAAACTCGAAGGCTTCAATCCCACGGGAAGCATCAAGGACCGCATTGCGCTGCGGATGATCGAAGCCGCCGAGCGGGACGGACGGCTGACGCCCGGCAAGACGATCATCGAACCCACATCGGGCAACACGGGCATCGGGCTGGCCATCGTGGGGATCGTCAAGGGCTATCCCGTGGAGATCGTGATGAGCGAAGCGGTGTCGATCGAACGGCGGAAGATCATCCGCTCCTACGGTGCGAAGGTGATTCTGACGCCCGCCGAGGAGGGGACCGACGGGGCGATCCGCCTGGCGCGGAAAAAGGTCGCCGACGCTCCCGGCAGGTATTTCATGCCCGACCAGTTCGCCAACGCCAGCAACTACCTGGCCCACTACCAGTCGACGGCGCTGGAGATCTGGCAGCAGACCGGCGGCAACATCGACTACCTCGTCTGCGCGATCGGGACTTCGGGGACGCTGATGGGTCTTTCGCGTTTCCTCAAGGTGATGAAGCCCGACATCAAGGTTGTCTGCGCACAGCCGATCCGCGGCCACTACATTCAGGGGCTCAAGAACATGGAGGAGGCCATCGTGCCCGACATCTACGATCCGTCGCAGATCGACGTGCAGGAGATGATCGAGAGCGAGGAGGCGATCTCCATGGCCCGGGAAATCATCCGCAGGGAGGCGATCTTCGCCGGCATGTCGAGCGGCGCGGCGATGCTGGCGGCGGTGCGTACGGCGCAGAAGATCGAGCGGGGCAATATCGTCGTGGTTTTCCCCGACCGGGCCGAGAAGTACTTGAGCACGACGATGTTCGACGAGTTCTCGGACTGATCCTCCGTCCGGAATGCTGAAAAAGCCTGCGGCCGAAACGGCCGCAGGCTTTTTTCGGGGCGGGAATCCCTATTTCTGCCTGTCGTAGGCTTCGACGCCGCTGCGGAGGAAATCGACGAATCCCTGCACGTCGAGGTCGTAGCCGCGGGGCGGAACCAACTCCTTCCCGCCGCGCCCCTGCAACACGTAGTAGGGCTGGGCGTTGACCCCGAAGGTCTTCAGCGCGTAGTAGGAGTTGATTTTGCCGAGGCTCTTGAGCACCTTGCCCGCATCGGTGGTCACCCATTCGCTCTCGGGAAGCACTTTCTTGTCGTCGGAGTAGAGCGCCACGATCACGTAGTCGTTGCGCAGGATGTCCAGCACCTGCGGGTCGGACCATACGCGGGCCTCCATTTCGCGGCAGTTGACGCATCCGTGGCCCGTGAAGTCGATGAAGAGCGGTTGCCGACCTTGGCGGCGTATGCCTCGGCCTCCTTGAGATCGAAGAATCCTTCGAGGTTGTGCGGCAGGTGGAGGAAGTCGCTGTGTTTGGGTTTCTGTCCGTCGACGGTCAGCAGCATGCGCGCCTCGCCGCCTGCCGGGGCCGGTCCGGAGCCGTCCTGTTGTCCGATGACGAAGTCCTGCGTGTGCAGGGGCGGCAGGTAGCCCGAAAGACCTTTGAGCGGGGCGCCCCACATGCCGGGGACGAGGTAGACGACCAGCGAGAAGGTGACGATGGCCAGCGCCAGGCGTCCTACGCCGAGGTAGGGCATGTCGCTGTCGTGGGCGAACTTGATTTTGCCCAGCAGGTAGAGACCCAGCAGCGAGAAAGTCACGATCCACACGGCGAGGTAGATCTCCCGGTCGAGCAGTCCCCAGTGGTAGGTCTGGTCGGCCACCGAGAGGAACTTCATGCCCAGCGCGACTTCGATGAATCCCAGCACGACCTTCACCGAATTGAGCCATCCGCCGCTCTTGGGCAGCTTCTTGAGCATCGAGGGGAAGAAGGCGAAGAGGGTGAACGGCAGCGCGAAGGCGACGGAGAAGGCCAGCATCGTCACGATGGACTCCAGAACTCCCCGGCGGTGGATTTGATCAGCACCGAGCCGACGATGGGTCCGGTGCACGAGAACGACACCAGCACGAGCGTCAGGGCCATGAAGAAGATGCCGGCAAGGCCTTTGGAGTCGGCTTTGGAGTCGGTTTTGTTGACCATCCACGAGGGCATCGTGATCTCGAACGCCCCGAAGAACGACGCGGCGAAGACCATGAAGACGAGGAAGAAGAGGATGTTGGGCAGCCAGTGCGTCGCCAGCCAGTTGAAGATGTCGGCCGTCACGGCATCGCCGCCCACCAGGCGCGTGATCAGAATGATCGCCGCGATGGGCAGCGTGTAGAGGGCTACGATGAAGAACCCGTACATGCCGGCGCGGATGCGGCCCAGCGCGGGGCTTCCGGAGCCTTTCATAAAGAACGAGACGGTCATCGGGACCATCGGGAAGACGCAGGGGGTCAGGAGGGCGGCGAAGCCCCACAGAATGGCTTCGATGATCAGCCCCCACAGCGAGCCGCCGCCTGCGGCGTCCTTCTGTGCGGGAGCGATTTCGGCCGCAGGGACGGTTTCCGGTGCCGCGGCGCTCTCCTTGGCCGGAGTTTCCGCGGGCTGCACGGCGGGCGTCGCACCTGCGGGCAGGGTGATCGTCAGTTCCGTGTCGTCGGGCGGCAGGCAGCTCGTATCGTTGCAGATCATCCATGCGAGTTCCGCTTTGACGGTCGCCTGCGGGGCCGTGAGTTTCACGCTCTGGGCGAACTGCGCCTTTCGGGCGAAGGTTCCGATCTCCATTCCGAACGTTTTGTCGTAGTGGCGTTCGGGACGGGTCAGCTGCTCGACGCCTCCTTCGAGGACGGCGCCTTCGCCCGGGGTGAAGGTGATCGTCGTGGCGTTGGGCCCGCCCTCGTAGGGTCCCATGTCGTACATGTGCCAGGGAGCCGGAATGGATGCTTCCAGCACGATCCGGTAGGTCTGGCCGTCGAGGTGCTGCACCGAGCTTTTCCAGCTGACGCTCTGCGCCGAGACGGTCGTGGCGATCATTGCGGCAAGGACCGGCAGGAGGGTGCGAATCAGTTTGTACATAGTCGTGTCGCTTTTTATATTTCGGACAAATATACGGGTTTTTTACGGATAAATTGCTACATTCGCACGATGATTCGAATCTCGCTCGTCATTCCCACCCACAACCGTGCCGCACAACTCGTTGCGGCGCTCGAATCCGTCGTGCGGCAGGATCTTCCGCGCGACGAGTGGGAGTGCGTGGTGGTGAGCAACAACTCCACGGACGACACCGAGGCGCGTTTCGCGGCCTTTGCCGCGGCGCATCCCGGGTGCGGCCTGCGGCTCGTCGCGGAGGAGGGACCGGGGGTGTCGTACGCCCGCAACCGCGGACTGCGGGAGGCGCAGGCGCCGCTGGTGGCCTTCATCGATGACGACGAACGGGTCAACGAGGGGTTTCTGCGCGCCTATCTCGAATTCTTCGAAACCCGTCCCGGGGCCGTCGTGGCCGGGGGGCGCATCGTCGCCGAATACCCCGCGGGACGTCCGGCGTGGATGTCGAAATACGTCGAAATGCCGATCGCCAATCCGATGGATTTCGGAGAGCGGGTGCGTCCGTTCCCGGCGGGACGCGTTCCCGGGGGCGGCAATATGGCTTTCCGCCGTGCGGGGCTGGCCGGTTACGGGGGGTTCGATCCGACGCTGGGGCGCGTGAACGGCGAGTTGATCGGCGGCGAGGAGAACGACTTTTTCGAACGTCTCCTGCTCGGCGGCGAGACGATCTGGTATGTGCCGGGGGCGGTGATGTGGCACATCATTCCGCCGGCGAAACTCACCGGGGCTTATTTCCGGCGGTTGAGCTACAACGTCGGGGTGAGCCAGCGGCTGCGGGCCGAAATCCACCGCCGGCTGCCGAAGACCTTCGTGCTGGAGATCGCCAAATGGGCGGCGACGCTCGTGTTCTGCTGCACGATGCCGCCCCGCAAATCGCGGTGGCTGCTGCGCATGCGTCTGGAAATCAGCCGGGGGCTGTTCACGAAAATTAGAAAATTAGGAGTTGCAGGCTTTGGTCGCATGCGATAAGCCCCTCCCGAGGGAGGGATTTGGGGTGGGGCAGAATTGTAAATACGGCGGAACGCTGGGCGACAGCGAATTCTCCGGAAGAAAATTGGTTGTGATTCCGGTATGCGCTGTTGTTTTAAATACAAAGGGCTGAACATTTGTTCAACCCTTTGTATTTAAAACAGGTACTTTTCGTTTTTGACCTTGTTCACCAGCCGGTGGATGTCGGCCCAGGCCTCCTCGCCGAAGGTCGTGCCGACGACTTCGATCACCTTGCCGGCGGTGATGGCGCCGATCGTGCCGCACTGGCGCAGCGAAAGTCCGTCGCAAAGCCCCGCCAGGAATCCGGCGGCGTAGAAATCGCCCGCTCCCGTGGTGTCCACGCGCTTGGCCGCGGCCATGATGCCCACGTGTACGACCTCCTCGCCCTGTTTGATCAGCGCGCCTTTCGTGCCGATCTTCACGACGGCCAGTTCGCACATCTGCGAAATGGCCTGCAGGGCGTTCAGCGGCTCGGCCTCGCAGGTGAAGGTCTTGGCTTCGTCCTCGTTGGCGAAAACGATGTCGACGTGCTCGCTCACCAGCCCGCGCAGGAATTCGAGGTTCTCGGCCACGATGTTGAAGCTGGCCAGGTCGATGGCGACCTTCAGGCCGCACTTCTTGGCCGTACGGGCGGCCTTGAGGATCAGGTCGTGGTTCTGCACCAGATAACCTTCGACGTAGAGGCAGTCGTACCCTTCGAAGATCGCCGGCTCGATCTCCCCGGCCGAGAGCTCCAGCGCCGCGCCGAGGTGGGTGACCATCGTGCGCTCGCCGTCGGCGGAGATCAGCGACACGCATTTGCCCGAACGCTCCCTGCCGCGGAAAATGATCGGCTCGATGCCGAGGTTGTCCAGCGCCTGCACGAAGAAGTCGCCCGTGGTGTCGGGACCCACCTTGCCGATGAAGCCGACGCTGCATCCCAGCTGCGCCATGGCGCGGATGGTGTTGCCGGCCGATCCTCCGAGCGAGAGCGAATAGGGGAGTCCGGCCACCGATTTCGAAATTTCGGTCTGGAGCCGGGTGTCCACGAGGCTCATCGAGCCTTTGGCTAATTTGAACCTCCCCAGCACGGAGTCGGTTTTCAGGTTGACCAGCATGTCGGTCAGGGCGTTGCCGATGCCAATTACGCGTTTCATTCGCTTATGTTCGGGTTTTTGTTGAATTCGTTTGCATTGCGGCCGTTCGCGGCGGGCAGGCGGAGCTGTCTAAATCGACAGGATTTTCACCAGTTCCAGCGCTCCGCGGTCGATGCCTTTGTCGTGTTTGATGGCCTTGGCGAAGGGCACGTAGACGATCTTGCCGTTCATCGTGCCGATCATCACGTTGCGCTGTCCGTCGAGGATCGCCTCGATGGCCGCTTCGCCCATGCGCGAGGCGAGGATGCGGTCCACGGCCGTCGGCGAGCCGCCGCGCTGGATATGGCCCAGAATCGTCACTCGCGCGTCGTACTGCGGGAACTCCTTCTTCACACGTTCGGCCAGCGCCGTGGCGCCGCCCGTCTTGGGATTCTCCGCGACGATCACGATCGCCGAGTTCTTGCTCTTGCGGAAACCGTGGTTGATGAGTTCCGCAAGCTGGTCGACCTCGGTCTCCATCTCCGGGATGATGGCCGCTTCGGAACCCGTCGCGATGGCGCTGTTGAGCGCCAGGTAACCCGCCGTGTGGCCCATCACCTCGACGAAAAAGAGGCGTTCGTGGCTTGACGCCGTGTCGCGCAGTTTGTCGACCGACTCCATGATCGTATTCAGCGCCGTGTCGTAGCCGATCGTCGAGTCCGTGCCTCCGAGGTCGTTGTCGATCGTTCCGGGAAGCCCCACGATCGGCACGTTGTATTCCTCGGCGAAAAGTCCCGCGCCGGTCAGCGATCCGTCGCCGCCGATCACCACCAGAGCGTCGATGCCCGCGGCCACCATGTTGTCGTAAGCCGCCTTGCGGCCTTCCACGGTCTTGAACTCCTCGCTGCGGGCGGTTTTCAGAATCGTGCCGCCCAGCTGGATGATGTTGCTCACGCTCTGCGATTTGAATTCAACGATCTCGTTGAATACCAAACCTTTGAATCCGCGCATGATTCCTTTTACGGTAAATCCGTTGTAGATTGCGCTGCGCGTCACCGCGCGGATTGCCGCATTCATGCCCGGCGCGTCGCCGCCCGATGTCAGAATGCCTATGCTCTTGATTCCGGCCATACTCTCATTTGTTAAAAACAAAACCGTTCAAAGGTACGAAATTATTTCAAAAATTTCAAAAATACGGGCGGCCCAAAAAGGATGCCGCCCGTATTTCCGGGAACTTTTTATTTTAACGCGAATGATTTCCGGCTTCGCTTACCGGGACCGGGCGGCGCTGCCGCGGGCCGTTTTTGCGCTGTCGGCGGCGTCGGTTTCCCGGCGGATCGTCACCGAGGCTTCGTCGTCGGTCTCGGAGGCTTTGACCGAGACCTTCCGGCCGTCGGCGTTGACCCGCAGTTCGCCCTGCTTCTTGTCGACGGTGATGTCGATGGATTTCGAGGGCACGGAGATGTGGAGCGTCTTGCGGCCCTCCTCGATCACGCTTTCGTCGTCGTAATCTTCCAGCAGGCGTTCGAGGGTGGTGGTGTCGCCGTCGATGACGATTTCGCTCTGGAACACCTGTTCGAGGACCCTGCGTTTCGTCCGGAACTTGTCGCCCACGTTCTCGCGGATGGCCACGCACGATACGGCGATGATCGAGGCCAGCCACAGCAGGAAGATGGCCAGCACGGTCTTGCCGCCGGGTTTGCGCGAGGCGATCAGGCACATCAGCACGTAGATCAGCAGGATGATGGGGATGAGCGTGGCCAGGATGCCCAGGCTCGCGATCCAGATCGACACCGTGTTGCCGAAGACGGCGGGCGTGAAGAAACCCTCTCCGCCGACGATCAGGGCGAACATGCCGATGATCAGGGCGCAGGCCGCCATGATGAGTCCGAAGACGATGAACCCGGCGATGATTTTCAGCAGGATCAGCACCACCTTGCCGAAGACCGATACGACTTCGGCGACGATCGGTTTGGCCTTGGCGTCGGGTTCGGCGCAGGCCGTGGCGGTGGCCGCGGTGACCTCGCCGATGGATTGTGCGGTGATCTTCTCGCCGTTCATTTCGAGTTTCTGCCGCGCCGAACGGGCCGCCGGAACGGCGAACCACATGATGAAATAGCAGATCAGGAAGATGCCGAACAGGTTGCCGAACATCGGGCTGAACCAGTGCAGGAAGGGAATCCACCCGAAGCAGGTGAACAGCAGGGGCAGAAACAGCCCGAGGCGCACCCACACTGGGTCGATGTCGAAATATTTGCCGATTCCGGCGCAGACGCCGCCCAGCTTGGCGTTTTCCGTGTCGCGGTAGAGCCGGCGGGGGATGCGCGGCGTGTCGCAGTGCAGGTCGCGGTCGACGCTCTCCCGGGAGATGTCCTCGGCCGAGCCCATCTGCCGGATGATGTTCAGGATCAGCGGTTTCTCCACGATGCGGGTGTTATCCTGCGCCGAGAGGATCAGTTCCGCGATGCGGGCTTCGATGTCGGCGACGATCTCCGCGCCGTCGGCCGTGTCCTTATAGGTTGTCTTGAGGCTCTCGAGGTAGGTTTCGAGGGCCTCGTAAGCGTCGGCGTCCATCGTGAATGCCACGCCCGAGATGCTGCATTTTTTAACCTCTTTCATGGTTGTCGCGTCGTTTCGGAATTCAGAGTTTGCGGATGCTGCCGCCGCTCGACTTTTCCAGCGAAGTCTGGCAGTCGCCCGAGTAGCGGACCGACGAGCCGCTCGATGCGCTGGCGGTGAGTTTTCCGCTGCAATCGATCGAAGCGCTGGCGGCGCTCGACGTGTCGATCGTGGCGTTGACGGCCGAGAATTTTTCGGCGTTGAGTTTCGATGCCGAACTCATGTCGGCCCTGAACGTCCCGGCGGAACCTTCGAGGATGATTTTCGATGCGCTCGATGCGTCGAGCGAACAGCTTTCGGCCTCAATCGAGGCCTCGACCTTCGAGGCGCTCGATGTTTCGATGGTGCAGGAGACGGCTTCCACCGCGGCTTTGATCTTGGCGGCGCTCGAAGCCTCTATGCTGAATTTGCCGGCTTTGAGCGTCGTCTCGCCGATGATCTTCGAGGCGCTCGAAGCGTCGAGCGAACGGATTTTCCCGTTGGCCGGGACGGTGATCGTGACGTTGCCGTTCTGGATGTTGTTCACCTTTTGATCGAGGGTGGCTTCGAGTTTGCCCTTGACGGCCCGGACCACCACCAGGTCGATCAGGTTGTCGTCGGCTTCGATGCGGATGTCCGACACCTTGTCCGAGATGACGACTTTCACGGCGCGCGAGGCTTCGATGCCGTCGAAATCGGGTGCCGGAACGGTTTTGGCGACGATCTTGCCGCTGCCCTTGATGTTTTTGCCCAGCAGGGGCGCTGCGACGCAGGCGACATAAGCGGTTGCGGAGAGGCAGGCTGCGATCAGGACGGCTATCAGCAGGAGTTTTTTCATGGTTTTATTTTTTGGGGGGCTTAATTGTTTTTTCCGTGGCGGATGAGTTGGATCTGTCCGACGAGTTCATCCCAGGCTTCGTCGAGCGTTGCGAGGTATTCGCGGCCTTTGTCCGTGAGCGTGTAGTACTTGCGGGGCGGACCCTGCGGGGATTCCTCCCAGCGGTAGGTCAGCAGTCCGGCATTTTTCTGCCGGGTGAGGATCGGGTAGAGCGTACCCTCGACTACGATCATCTCGGCCTGCTTGAGTTCGGCGATGATCTTCGGAGCATACGAGTCCTCGCGGGAGAGAATGGCGAGGATGCAGTACTCCAGAATTCCTTTGCGCATTTGCGCCTTTACG